>Ga0315338_1001533_pt1 | contig 28376 bp, 15 predicted proteins | sample ASW8metaG_FD_204518 | JGI IMG/M metagenome (GOLD analysis project Ga0315338, IMG submission 204518) | Ammonia-oxidizing marine archaeal communities from Monterey Bay, California, United States - ASW #8 | ecosystem: Environmental > Aquatic > Marine > Coastal | place: USA: California | collected... | reverse complement strand
GTCGCAAGGATCTCCTCCTCGCTGCGCACCCGCACGCGCTCGCCCCGGGCCAGATTCAGGACATGCGACATGTTCCCTCCCCGTCCACGATTGTGCCGAGCTTAGCGCTCTGCGCGGACTCTCTGACGGTGATGACGCCGAAAGACTCAGACATGGGAATGTCCGGTCGGGCGCGCAACACCCCGCAGCTGCTCGATCAAGCCCGACAGTTCTCGCCGAAAGACGATCGCCGCCGCTGCTCCCATCACGCCGGCGATCATCGCGACGGCTCCCGCGAGCCGGAGTAGCGCACCACCCCCCTCCACGCCGATCCATTGCGCTGTGATCCAACCGAGCGCTGTCGCCACCAGCGCGAGGAGTGTGAATGCGAGATCCGCTCCCAGCCCCCGCATCCCGAATCGCCGCACACCGACGGTCAGTGCCACGTATCGAAAGAACTCCGCGCCGACCAACCCCGCGATCGCACCACCCGGCCCGAACCCGGCGTAGCCGATCGGGAGGAACACGATCATGCCGAGGAATTTCGTGCCGTTGGCGATCGCCAGCCAACGCGGCTCGCCCATCGCCAGGACCGCCGCTCCGCTCGACGCCTGGGGCACCTGCAGCCAGGCCCCGACGGCGAGGATCTGGATCATCCATCCCGCGTCCGCATAACGCGGGTCGTACAGGATTTCGATCAGCTCGGGGCCGACCGCGCCGAGACAGGCCGCTGGCAGTACGCCGATCGCGAGGATCGGTCGGGCCATGCGCTGGTAGACCCGGTCGACACCGCCGGCCGCGCGCCGAGCTCGACTCAGGGCGGGAAAGAGCACCGAGTTTCCGATCTGCCAGACGATCTGTGCGGGAATCACCGCCAACGTGACCGCGATGCTAAACACGCCCAGGGTCGAGATCGAGAGGAGCTTGCCGAAGATCAAGCGATCCGACTGACCCGCCAGGAAAAACAGGATCGTGCTGATGAAGATCCACTTGCCGAAGGTGAGAAGCTCCGCGCGCGCGGTGGTCTCCCAGCCGAAGCGCGGGCGCAGCCCCTCCGCGGCCAAGTGGCTGATCACGAGTTTCGCGATGCCGCCGAAGATCCCGCCCCAGACGAGAGCCCAGGCGGAGGGCCATTGGAACGCGCAGGCGACCGTGGCGGTGCCCGCCAGGAGTTGGCCACTGACGTCGATCAGCGCGAGTTTCCGGATCTCCAGGTTTCGCCGCATGCGATGCAGCGCCATCGAATTGAAGCCCGCGATCACGGTCGTCAATCCGCCGACCAGGATCAGAAGTCGAAGCTCGGGAAGTCCATACACGAGCGTCATCAACTCCGAGAACAACGCGGCGAAGCACCAGAGAATGCCCCCACGCACGACCTGCAGCGTCCACGCCGTATGCAGGAAGTCCTCGTCGTCGCGGTCGTTCTGCACGACACTCGCCGAGAGACCCATGTCGGAGAACATCGCGAGCCCGGTCATCAGCGTGCTCACGAGGGCCATCAAGCCGAAGGCCTCGGGCATCAGTAGACGCGTCAGGACGATGTTGGTCGCAAGTCGAACGAGATTCGTGAGACCGAACCTCACCACGGTCCAGAAGCTGCCGCCGACGACGCGCGACTTCAGCGAGGGGGCGGGCGCGGCAGCCGCGGGGCCGGCGGGTTCCCCCCGACTCGAACCCTCTTCTGCCCTGATATCCGACATACGCCTCGATTCCCGAACGGATCGATGGGTCGATCCGAGCGTCTTGCGTATCGGTTGGCAGTGGGGTCGACTGATGCGAGCACGAGGCGCCCGAGCGAGTCCGAAGTGAACGATCTCGGGAATTTTCCACGAATGTCGGACGAATCCCGGACGTGCGTCCTCGGCACCCCGTTCGCACACGGCTCACCCTGGGTGGTCGACAGCGTTCGCCGAGCGAGCCACGATTGCGAGGGCTCGACCCCGACCTGTCGTCAAGCCTGTCGGGGTTTCGGTCGAAATGCCACGGGTAGGCGCGGCTCGAGCTCGATCACGCGCACTTCGAAAGGATGGCTCCCTTGGCGCAACAGGCACCGCTGGTGACCTTTGGCATTCCAGTGAGGAATGAGGCGGACTCCATCGCGCGCTGTCTGGACTCGATCCTGGGACAGAACTTCGAGGATTTCGAAGTCATCGTCTCGGACAACGCCTCGACGGATGCGACGCCCGAAGTCGTGCTCGACTATGCCGCCCGGGACTCGCGAATCAGCCTCTTCCGCTTCGACGAGAACCAGGGAATCATCGAGAACTTCAATCACGTCGCTCGTCTCGCGCGGGGCGAGTACTTTCGCTGGATGGGCGCGGACGACTGGATCGAACCGACCTACGTCTCCGATTGCGTGACCGCCTTCGAGCGAAGTCCCAGCGCGATCGTGGCCACGACCTACTTCGACCTCGAACGTCGGCGCGGTGAATACGACTACACCGAGTACCAGGGCGAGATGCTCGAGTCGGACGATCCCGTACGGCGACTCGACCGTATGCTCTGGCTGATCCACGAGGGGCCGAGCGTATACGAACCGATCTACAGCATGATGCGACGACGCGTGCTGTTGAAAACGGGCCTGCTACGCGTGCATCGAAAGAACGACTGGCTGCTCGCCACCCAGCTGAGCCTCGCCGGCACCTTCGTGCATGTCCCGAAACGCCTCTTCCATCGCTGGTGGCCCGTCGACCAGGATCGCACGAGCAACCTGGCGGAAAAGCTCCATCCGGTCCGCCACCGGGAGCTCACAATCTCCGCGCGCAATCTCTTTCACAGCCTCCTGCTGGTCATCGAACAGGCCGATCTGTCCGCCTCGGACCGTCGGATCTGTCGTCGACATGTCGCGTTCTTCTGCGCGCGGCTCCTCCCGAAGATGGTCCTCGGTCATCTCAACCGGTTTCGTCGGGAACGGTTGGGACTGACCCGCGAACGATTCCGACTCTCCTGAAAGGCCAACGGTGAAGCTCTTTCCTGCGTTCGCCACGGCCGGGTCCGGCGCCGCGCTCCTCATCGCCTTCGACACCCTGTGGGTCGTCGTGCTCGAACGCGACCAGCCCCTCGGCTACTTCGCCTGGACCGCCGCGTTGATCTTCGCCGCAGCGAGCGTGATCGGTTTCGTCGGATCCTTCGCCGATGACCCGCCGCCCTGGATCGCCGCGGGACTCGCCGCCGGTGGGGCATGGCTCGGCTGGGGAGCGATCCCCGCGCTGCTGACCTTCCTCGCGCTGTGCCTCGCGCTCGGCGCCGGAAGGCGCAAGGACGGGGTCCCCGCGCTTCACGGCGTCGCCACGGCGGTCGGACTCGGCGTGGCAGCCATCGTCTCACCCCGTCTACTCGCTCGCCTCCCCTTTCTCTCGCGCGAGGCGGAAGGGCTATCGAATGTGATTCTCACGGTCGTCCTGATCGTGACCGTCCTCGCGGTCGTCGAAATCGGCGTACGTCTCGCACGCAAAACGACCCCGCATCTGGCGCTGGCCGCGATCGTCGCTGGCTTGTTCTCCCTCGCCGCCCTGCCCCTCGTCTCGTACGAAGCCGCCGAAGCCTGGGATGCACCGGCGCCGACCCGCGCGAGCGGCGCGCTGTCGCAACCGCACATCGTGCTCCTCGTCCTCGACACGGTTCGCGCGGACCATCTGTCGCTCTACGGATACGAGCGTGAGACGACCCCGCGACTCGAATCGTTCTTCGCGAGGCGCGGTAGCGCGAGCGTCTTTCCTTCGATCTACGCGAATTCGAACTGGACGGTGCCCTCGCACGCGTCGCTCTTCACGGGCCTGCCCCCGTCCGAGCATGGTGCGCATTTCGGATCGGGATCGACGGTCCTGTTCAGCATCGGAGACCATGTCACGCTCGCCGAGGTCATGCAGAGCGCGGGCTATCGGACGTCGGGCTTTCACGCGAATCCGTGGCTCGGCATCGTCGACGGCTTCGACCGCGGATTCGAGACGTATCGCAGTCCGCGGGTGGCGACGCGGCTTCCCCACTTCGGCGAAGCCATGCGACGCTGGGCGACACCGGGCGTGTATTCGAACGTGATCCACGCTGCTCCACGGGCGGGCGTCATTCTCGACGCGGTGAAGACCGAGCTGCTTTCTTGTGGAGACGAGTCCTGCTTCGTGTTCGCCAACCTGATCGATGCCCATTCGTTCTATGCCGCCGAGGCCTGTCGCGGACGATTCGCGGACTGGAGTCTGCGCGAAGAGATCGGCCTGCTCTCGATCCATGAACCGCCCGAGCGGACCGAACGACTCATGGCCCGCTATGACGAGGAAATCTGTGACCTCGATCTGCACCTCGGAAACCTGCTCCGCGAACTCGAAGCCGACGGCGTCCTCGACGAGACCTGGGTCTTCATCACATCCGATCACGGCGAGGCTTTCGGCGATCACGGCAATACCGAACACGGCACTTCGGCCTACAACGATCAGATCTGGATTCCACTCCTCGTGATCCCGCCGGCGGGAATCGCGCTCGAACCCCATTCAGCTCCGGGCAGCCTGGTCGACGTCACCGCAACGATCGCCGCCATCGGCGGCGGAGAAAAGCTGGGCGTCGGGCGCGACCTGCGCCGGGAACCCACACCCGATGCGCTGGCGACGATCGAGTTCTACGGCGACGAGTCGAAACGGGCAGATCAGAACCCACGCGCGGCCGACCCCGCTCGGGCGGTCGCACTCGGGGGGTACAAGCTCGTCGATCAGTCCGACCGGCTCGAACTCTTCGACCTTCGCGCCGACCCGGCCGAACGCAGGGACCTCGCCGCCGAGCTTCCCGACATGGTCGAACGACTCCGGCCCATGCTGCCGGACCTCCGCTTCGCCGAAGACGGGGGTGACAGCGGCGGCGAGATCTCTGCCGAAATGCTCCAGCAACTTCGTGAACTAGGCTACGGGAGATAGCGCGCGACGATGCGTCGCTGGCTCAGAGCTGGCAACGCACGAAGACCCTCGTATCCGCGCGCACGGGAACCACGCATGTCATCGCTCGTCACAAGGCCCGGACTCGAAGAGATGCGCGCCGCACTGCGCGACACGCTCGGCGCGGCGCTCCGCGATGACGACGGCGTCGACCCTGGCGTGCTCGACATCCACTATCTCTGCGACCCGAAGGAGGTCGCGGACGATCCTGCGAAGCTCCTGGTCGCGGACGCCAGGGGGCGCAGTCGCGCGGTCGTGCTGGTGTCTTCGCCGGTCGATCCGGAACTCGTCGGGCGCGGGATGCGCATCGCGGCGAAAGCGCGCGAACGCCTCGACCCGAGGTTACGTGCAGCGATCCTCGAACCCCTCGGCGAGGGTCGGCTCGAGGCCTGCAGCTATACGATCCTGCCCTACCGCCGCCCCCTCGGCGACGGCGGCCTGGCACGACGCTTCTGGCGCCGTGCGATCCGAGCCAGCGTCCTTGACTGGGTGGCCGGCGTCGCACGAACGACTCACGAAGACGTGCCGGAGGCACGCATTGCCAAAGCGATCGAGGCACCCCTCGCACATCTCGCGCATCTCGAGACGATGCCGTCGGACATCCGCGAAGCGGCGAGCCATTCGCTCGGCGAATTCCGACAGGGGGCGTGGAAGGCGACCTCCGTGCTGATGCATGGCGATCTCTGGGAGGACAACCTGCTCCTCGCAGCAGATGCGTCCTGGTTCGGGCGGAGCTCTTCGTTCGTGGTCATCGACTGGCCCGGCGCAACCCTCGAAGGTTATCCCCTCTACGACCTGCTCAGGATCAGCCGCTCTATGCGTGTGGGGACGAAGCGCGTTCGCGCGGAAGTGCTGCGGCATTGCGATTCGCTCGGGCTCGACGCCGAGGGCGCGATGGGACATCTGCTCGCGTGCCTCGGGCACATCGGGCTGAACCTCGGACACTTTCCGATGGACATGTATGTCGACATGAGTCGAGCCTGCTTCGCTGACCTGCGAAGTGCTCTCGAGAACGAGCGGACTTGAAAGAAGGCCGGATCGACTAACGCTGGGACGCCGTCCGCGCCTCGCCGCCGCGGAGTTTCGACCAGAGCGGGTCGACAGCACGATCGACGTCGAACTCCCGCTCGACCTTTTCGCGAGCCTGCACGACGAGCTTCGAGCGCAGCGCGGGATCCTCGATCAGCCTGCGCAGACAGGCAGCCAGTCCCGCCCAGTCGGCCGGATGAAAGAGCAGGCCCGTCCGCCCCTCTTCGACGAGCTCGGGAATGCCCGCCAGTCGAGGCGCAACGACCGGAACGTCGAGGGCCATGGCCTCGACCAGCGAGACCGGAAGTCCTTCGATCAGACTCGAGAGCGCGAATACGTCAGCCCTCCCGAGTCGCTCGAAGACCTCGGCCTCGGTCATCGCACCCATCAACCGACATTGCGCGCCGACGTCGAGTCGACGAATCCGCTCCTCGAGCCGCGCCCGTTCCGGGCCCTCGCCTACGATCTCGAGTTCGACCTCGAACCCGTCGCGGATCAAGCTCGCCACGGCCTCGACGAGACCGACCTGCGCCTTCTCGGGAGACAAGCGACCCACGCTGAGAATGCGCAGCGGCCCGTCCCGCATCGGCGATCCGCCCGCGCCTCCAGATGTTGTGCGTGCCGGCAGCGTCCGCGAATCCAAGCCACAGCGCACGACGAAGATCTTCTCGTCCGCGGCGTCGGGATCGTCCTGCGGATGCAGGTAGGAGAGCGCCGACGCGCGTCCGAAATGCGAAACGCAGGCGACGAATTCCGCGCGTCGAACCTTGTCTCCGAGGAGCGCGACCGCCGGATAGCTGAAGTCCGCGCGCCCATGCAGCGTGACGCTCCAGCGAAGCCCGAGCATGGCCGCCGCCAGGAGCCCGACCGTCGCACCCGGATTCGCAAAATGGCTGTGCAGGTGGGAGACCCGCGCGCGATCGAGCATGCGCGCCAGTCGTACGGCTTCGACGAAATGGAACCATGCCCAGAGCCAGCCTCGCAGCCCGGGAAGCCGATGACTTCGCGACAGCCGCAGCGTCTCGAAATAGGCGCGGGGCCGAGTGGCGAGTCCCCACGCATGATCGACGAGGAGCGCCATGGGACCGACGGGCAGGATCGCACCCGTGCGACTCGCCTCCTCCTGATCGCTCTCGAACTGGAGACTCGAGACGTCTGCGCGATGCACGCTGAAGGTGCTGATCTCGGCCCCTCGACGTCGGAGCGCCTCGACCTCCCGACGGATGAACGTATGGGAGACGGCGGGATAGGTGCTCACCAAATAGGCGATCCGCATCAGCGCAGCCCGGGATGCATGCCGGAGATTCGCCAGGCGACGCGAGCTGCCGAGAGGTTGCCTCGCGTATCACGTGAATGTTCCGAGGTCATGTCGAAGCGCTGCAGGCGAAATCTCGAATCATCTTTCCGGTTGGCGCCCCAGGCCGTCGTCACGGCCTGGCGATAACCGGCCTCGCGCACGGCATCGACACATCGAGGGTCGCAGTCGCCGTTCGGGTAGCAGAAGGATTCGACCGTCGTGTCGAGGCGCGACTCGAGGATGCGTCGGGACTCGCCGACCTCGTGCCGGATCTCCTCGACCGAACAGAGCGGCAGGATCTCGTGGCTCATCGAATGGGAACCGATCTCGTGCCCCGCGTCGGAGAGCGAGCGAAGTTGTTCCCAGCTCATGAAGCCGTCCCAGGCGGGCGTCGGCACGCGACCGGCCAGCCCTTCCCAAGCTTCGACGAAGCGCCGTCGTTCTTCGGGGTCGAGACCCTTCGCGTGGATCACCATGGCATGGGGATCGGCCTCACATTCGACGCCGGCAGGGCCCGATTCACGCGCGAGTTTCGCCGCGCCGATCGGATCCAGCGCTGCGGCGTGCTCGACCGCGCGCGCGATGCGATCGTGCCAGAGCGGATCACCGTCCTCGACCCCCTCGACCGGCACGAAGAACGAGGCCTTCATCCCGAGCCGATCCAACACCGGGCGGGCGTGGTCCCAGTTGTCGACCTGTCCGTCGTCGAAGGTCACGGCGAGCGCCGGCCGCTCCGCCTCGGGCTCTTCGTCCCAGCGCCGGATGGCGTCGCGAAGGGTCGTGCAGTCGTAGCTCTCGCCAAAGAACTCGAGGAACCAGCAGAGCTCCTCGGGCGTCACCGCCAGGCCCGCGAGCGCATAGTCGCGTCTCTCGGCTTCGGACAGCACGCGATGAAAGGTCACGATCGGAAATCGCCCGCGCAGTGCCCGACGCGGTGCGGTCGTTCCTGCTGCCATCAGCGTCTTTGCGATCGAATCGCGAAGATGGGATTTCAGCGCTCGCTTCATCGATGATGACCCTCGCGGGCGAAGCGCCCGGTCCGTCGATATCGGCACTCCGACACCGAATCTGATGCCCGACTAGGCAAGGCGGCGGTGGGTCTCGCGGTTCAGGGGAGCGATCGCCAGGCCGTTCGGGCAGGCCTGAGCGCAGGGGGCTCCGCTGCATTCGAGGCAGGCGGCCGCGTCGACCGGCAAGGCTGCGTACTCGCGCGCGGCGATTTCCGGGAGGGCGTAGTCCCGTTCGTACATCCGGATGCGCATGACGTCCGCGATCGGAACGTCGGACGGACAGCTGCCGAGGCAGGCCCCGCAGCCCACCTGACAGGTGCTCCCCGCGACGAGCGATTCATAGCGGGTGAGCAATGCCAGATCCTCGTCGTCCGGCGGACCCGAGCCCGAGGCTTCGAGATATTCGTCGATCATCTCCCGGCTCTTCATCGAGACGACGAGTCCGTCGACGGACGGATCGGCGAGCACGAATCGGAACGCCGCCTGCGCGAAGGTCCGATCGGGCATTTCGTAGGGCCGCATGTCGTTCTTGCGCGCCCCGCGCAGGGTCTTCATCGCCATCACGCCGACGCCCTCTTCGTGCGCACGTGCGAGGATCTTCGGGAGTTCCGGATGTGTCGCGATGATGTCGAAGCCCGAGGCCAGATCGCGGAGCCGACGCTTCACCTTCTGGCCGAAGCTCGGCTGCTGCGAGAAGTTGTACGCGACGAGGATCGCGTCCACGAGCTTCTCGTCGAGCGCATACACGAGACATTCGGCGAGGCGCCCGGAATGGCCAGACATGCCGATGGCGCGGATCTTGCCGGCCTTCTTCGCGTCCTGCACGAAGCGCTGCCAGTGTTCGCTCGACAAGCGGTCGACGTCGTTCACCGCGTGATTGAGATAAACGTCGATGTAGTCCGTCTTCAGGTTCTTCAAGCTCTGGTCGAGCTTCTTCATCTGCCGCTCGGTCGTGTCTTCGGGACGCGCCCAGTACTTGGTCGTCAGGGTGACCTCGTGTCGACGGCCCTCGAGTGCGCGCCCGAGCACGACCTCGGAACGCCCGTCCGCGTAGCTCTCTGCGGTATCGAAATGCGTGATGCCCCGGTCGAGCGCGTAGCGAACGAGGTCCTCGTCGTCTTCGAGGGCGAAGCTGCCGAAGCTGATGTCCGGGATTTCGAGCCCTGTCCGACCGAAGGGGACGCGCCGTCCGACTCGCGGTGTCCCCTTCTCAGCGGCCCCAGCAGGCCAGGTCGAAGCGCCGAGCGTCAGTCCGGCCCCTACGGCGCCGCTTCCGCGAAGTGTCTGACGGAGGAATTCTCGACGCGTGGTCCCGCTATCGATCCGAGTCGTCGCGTCGACGGGAGAACGGAGGTCGGAGCCGTCCGCCTTCTTGGCGTCCTGATTCGCCGGCTGATCTTCTGTCTGGGACATCGGATTCGTTTCCCCGTCACCTGCGCACGAAGCGCGGAGAGAAGGATAGCATCCGACGTCGATCGAACGGCGCTCGCGAGAGCGCCGAAGCGTACCGTCCCCGATCTTGCTCGTTCGGGCAGTCGCGACTCAAGGCGTCGCGGGGACCACCTGGATCAGCACGGGGGGCGTGGGCGGCGTCGTGGGCACGCCGCCACCGCCATCGGGGCTGCGCTCACGCTCGTTGGACAATCCGCTCCGCTCACCGGCACTGCCGATCGCGCGCAGCGTGATGTAGACGACCTCGTCGTCATCGACCTCGATCGACATCTCCAGCACGCCGTCCGAGTCGACCTGGGGATTCGAGAAGGGAACGATGCGGTCGTAGCTCCCGCTGGAGGTGCCGACGTGCGCCTCCCAGCTCGCGACAGCATTCGAGTCGGGATGCGTCCATCGAAGGACTTCCGTGCGCGCGCTGGCAGTCCCAGCACAGATCGTCACCAAACCCAGGGCGATCAGCCCCGGAAGTCGGAATCGATCGAAACAGCGACGTCGCAGATTCATGCTCACTCATCCTCTCGAGAGATATTGACCGGCGACCCGTTCCTCGTGTCATCGAGCCGTCCCACGTTTTGAGTTTCGGGCGATCCGGGGATCTTGCTCGTGACCAGAGTCACAGGGGTCCAAGACGGCGAATATACTGGCTTTCTCTCGAGTTCGATCTCGGCTGTTCGCCTCGCGATCGACGTGCAACGCCCGCTGCCTCGGCCTCTCCAGGCGGCAACCCACGCGCAAGCCGACCCGGTGAGGGATTTTGTTTGCCCTCGCGTGGTCACTCGACGCCCCTCGAAGGGCACTCACATCGCAGTCGAACCAATCCAAGGACTGGAACAGGAAGACGCATTTCACGTCCCAGAGCCCCGAGCCGAGAGCATCGGAACGGGTCTCACGCGCGCGGGCCGCGATCCCCTATGCCAATATAGAGGGGGTGGATCCACCCACGATCGTCGACGATCGTGGGCGCTTTCGTGATCAGCGTCACTCGGAGTCGGGGCATTCGAGACTCGCGTTCGCATCGCGGATCCGGAGGCTTGCGGGACGACCGGGGCTCCCCAACCCAGCCGACGAAGGTGTTCGAGATCGAAGTCGAAGCAGCAGCGCGCAATCTGAAAGTAGGCAGACCGATGAGTTCCAGAGCGATCCGAATCCGACCCACGATGTTTGGCCTCTTCCTGGTCGTCCTGTTTGGACTGCAGACCAGCGCCGCCTGGGCCCTGTCTTCCTACGCCGACTCGGCCGCAGACGTCTCGGGTTCGACGGGCGCGGCCGCCGTCGCGCTGGGCGTGCCCGACTATCGCTTCGTGAATGACGCCGGGATCGGCTTCGCCGGAAACACGGACGTCTTCGACGTCGGTGAGTCCGCGGTCTTCACCTTCGCCACGCCCCTGCGCGCGGTCATCGGCCAGCACGACCTCGTCATCTCCGCCTACGTCGGCGGGCTCGGCGAGACCGACAACGCCCTAGTCCAGGTCGAGGTCAGCTCGGACGGCACGAATTTCACGATCGTCGACTCCTTCGACACGGACGAAGCGCGCAACCGCTCCCAGGATCAGTTCGAGAACGACTTCGCGGGCGTGAAGCATTTCTGGATCGACTTCGCCGGCGAGAACGACGTCACGCACGTTCGCCTGACGAACCTGGCCGGAACCGCCGAGGGTTTCCGACTCGACTCGGTCGAAGGACTCCAGCCGACGATCGACGCCGATCATGCCTTCGAGATCCGCTTCGAGCGCTATCGCGTCGACGCGTCCGAGCGATTCCTCATCCGCCTGAAGAACATCTCCGACGACACGACGGGACAAGCGATCGTCGGCTTCCACCTCGAGAAGCAGCCCGTCAACGAATGGATGGAAGACACGACGCATTCGCTCCTCGCATCCGACGGCGCGGGTGAGATGCTCTGCGTCGACAACTGTGTCGGTGACGCCGACGAAATCCCCGGCGTGCATAGCGCGACCTGGGCCTTCAGCCTCGACGGCCTCGTCCCCGCACCGGCCGGCGTCGGACTCGACCCGGGCATCCACGCCTCCCACGAGCGCTTCCGCAACATCGACATCGATGCGCTCGGCACCTATCTCTCGGACTTCACGTTCCACGTCGAGTTCGCCGACGGCGTCGTCCATTCCTTCGACTACGACAACGACGTCCAGATCGACATCGGACAGCTCTACCAGAAGTACACCTACTACAGCGCCACGCCGAGCCTGAGCGGTCCTCGCCAGGTCGACTACTACGAGTGGAAGAACCGCTCACGGATCACCTTCTCGAACCCCGCGACGGTCGGCGAAGGTCACGAGCCCGGCGTAGGCGGCCGACTCTTCACGACGAGCCAGGTCTTCACGGAAGACGGCATGCACGTCGAGGCGTTCTGGATTCCCAACGACTCGAGCGATTTCGTTCAGGGCCATTTCCACAGCCTCGAAACGCTCTTCGAGAGCTCCCACGGCTTCGAGTCCTCGCCGGGTCTCGGACCGGACCGACAGGGCTTCTACATCGAGCGCGTCGACGGCGGGAGCTTCGATCTCGAGAGCCTCGACTATCGCGTCGGCGGGACGCTGTCCGCTGCGACCCTGCTGATCAGCCCGACCTTCGACCCGTCCCTGCCCACGGCGGGACAGGTCATCGAATTCCCGGTCGTTGCCGACCCCGATTTCCAGACCCTCGAGTTCACCCAGTTCGACGACGTCACCTCGATCTTCATCTTCGCCCAACTCACCGAGGACCAGCTCGAGCGCATCGACTGGGACGACCTGGTCATCCGCACGGACGATCCGCTGACGATTCCGCCGACCGCCAACGCGGGCGCCGACATCGAAGTCACCGACACGGATGACGATGGTCTCGAGACCGTCGGACTCGACGCCACTGCATCGACCGATCCCGATGGCACCCTCGAAGCCTACGCCTGGTCCGAGGACGGCCTCGCCCTCGGCACCGGCGCGATGCCGGACTTCGTCTTCACTCTGGGCCGACACGATGTCGTGCTGCAAGTGCTCGACGACGACGGCAACGCCTCCGTCGACACGGTCCAGGTCCAGGTGAACCCGGCGGGAGGCCTGCCCTTCGCTGACGCCGGTCCGAATCAGAACCTCGTCGCCGATGGCGGCGGGAATGCGGCGGTCACCCTCGACGGAACGGATTCCTTCGACTCCGACGGCACCCTCACGAGTTGGGACTGGAGCGAAGGGGGCGTGCCCCTCGGCAGCGGGGAGACCCTCGCTCTCAGCCTCTCGACCGGCGTCCACGTGATCGAACTCATGGTGAGCGACGACTCGGCCAACGTCGACGTCGACAGTGTCACCATCTCTGTCACTCCGCCCGGTGGCTTCCCCCCGATCGCCGACGCCGGCCCGAACGTGACGGTCACCGATGTCGACACGGACGGATTCGAGAGCGTGACCCTCGACGCCTCGGGATCCTCGGACCCCGACGGCACGATCATCAGCTGGGATTGGAGCGAAGGCGGCGTCCCGCTTGGCAGCGGGGAGACCTTGCCCGTCAGCTTCGCTGTCGGTGTCCACAGCGTCGACCTCGTCGTGCAGGACGACGGCGGTGGCAACGCGGTCGACACCGTCACCATCACGGTCGACTCCGGCATCGTCGTGCAGCCGCCGAACTACATCGCACACGAGACCTCCGCGGAGACCTCGAACACGACGAGCCATAGCCTCGGCGTCGCGAGTCTGCCGATCCTCGCCGGCGATCTCCTCGTCGCGCACTTCTGCTCGGACGGCGCATCGAACATGACGATCACCTGCCCCGCCGGCTTCAGCGAAGTCGAGCGACGTGCTCATGCTTCGAGCGGCGTCTACGGCGCGCTCTGCATCAAGACGGCCGACGCCTCGGACGAGATCGCCACCAGCTACGAGATCACGACGACGAGTTCGCAGCAGTCGCAGAGCGGAGTCATCCTCCTCGACAGCCACGACGCGATCGACCCCGTCGACGGATCGGCCTTCCGCGGGAACGAATCGGACACGAGCCCGGAATCCCCCGCCCTCGCGGTCGCCCCGCTTCCGAGTAGTCGCATCCTGCGATTCATGTGCGCCAACGCTGGCCAGGTGACAGAAGGCGTCGGATTCCCGTCCGGCATGCAGAACGACCTCTGGGTCGAAGAGACTGGCAACGGCTTCTCCGGCCCGGTCTCCGGCGGCGCCGCCATCGACGGCGTGGGCCTCACGACTTCGGCCGAATGGACGAACGCGCTCGCGACCGGCCAGCAGAGCGTGAACTTCACCCTCGCGATCGCCGGACAGGCGGCCGTGTTGATGGCCAACGCCGGCGCTGATGTGGTCGTGACGGACGATGACGAGAACGGCTCCGAGGACGTCACCCTCGACGGCTCGGGGTCGAGCGACTTCGGTGGTTCGATCGTCGCCTGGCGATGGTCCGAAGGCGTGACCGCACTCGGCGAAGGCGAGACCCTCCTCGTCTCCTTCGGCGAGGGCGTGCATGATGTCGACCTCGAAGTCGAGGACGACGAGGGCAACCTCGCGACGGACAGCGTTGAGATCAGCGTGAATCCGGGTGGCCTCGTCGCTCCGATCGCCGACGCCGGCCCGGACCAGACGGTCGTGGATACCGATCTAGGCGGGACCGAGTCGGTCATGCTCGATGGCTCCGCCTCTTCCGATGCGGACGGCACCGTCGTCTCCTGGACCTGGACCGAGGGCGGCTCACCGGTCACCACGGGTGAGACTCCGCTGGTCGAGCTCGCGGTCGGCGTGCATACCATCGATCTCCTCGTCGTCGACGACGACGGCAACTCGAGTGGCGACAGTGTCGTCATCACGATCCAGGCCGGCGGAACGCCTCCGGTCGCCGACGCGGGACCGGACCAGAGCGTCTCGGACGCTGACGTCACGGGGAGCGAGCTCGTCCTTCTCGACGGAAGCGGCTCCTTCGATCCCGATGGCACGATCGTTTCCTGGACCTGGACCGAAGGCGGATCGCCGCTCGCAGGCGGCGTCTCGCCGCAGGTCGATCTGGCGATCGGCACCCACACGATCGATCTGCTCGTGGTCGACAACGACGGCAGCTCGAACGGCGACAGCGTCGTGATCACGGTGACGGCCGGCGGAACGCCGCCGATCGCCGACGCGGGCCCGACCCAGAACGTGGTCGACAATGACACGAGCGGCTCGGAGAGCGTGACCCTCGACGGTTCGGGCTCGAGCGATCCGGACGGCACGATCGTGCGCTGGTCCTGGACCGAGAACGGGAGCCCGCTCGGCGAGGGCGAGTCGATCCAGGTCGACCTGGCGCTCGGTTCCCATACGATCGACCTCGAGATCGAGGACAACCATGGTCTGTTGGCCGGCGACAGCGTCGTCATCACCGTAACCGAGCCCGGCGCGTCCGTGCCGGCGGTCTTCCTCGGCTTCGAAACCTCCGAGGAAACTTCGAACGCGACGACCCATACGCTCGACGTCGGCACCCTGCCGATCACGACCGGCGATCTACTCATTGCACAGATCTGCGTGGACGGTGGCGGCGGGACGGTCCCCAGCTGCCCGATCGGTTGGACCGAGATCGAAAATGCAGCCAGCGTGAGCAGCGGCGTCCTCGGCGCGATCTGCATCCACGAGGCGACAGGCGCAGACGAGGGCATCGCGAGCTACGAGTTCGTGACCAGCGTCCAGCAGCAGAGCCAGAGCAGTGTCTATCTCTTCGCGGGCCACGACTCGGCCTCGCCGATCGAAGCCTCGGCGCAGCGCGGCGACGCCACGGGCACGAGCCCGGAATCGCCGGCCTTCGGGGCGCCTCCGTCGCCGACGAGTGCGGTGCTCCGCATGATGTGCGCGAACGCTGGGCAAGCCACCGAGGGCGTAGGCTTCCCGAGCGGTATGGCCAGCAACCTCTGGCTGCTCGAGAGCAATGAGGGTTACTCGGGTCCGGTCACGGGCGGTGGCGCACTCGACGTGCTGGGCGCCAGTAGCGCCGCGGTCTGGTCGAGCGCGCTCGCGAGTTCGCAGCAGACGATCGGCTTCAGCCTCGCGATCGCGGGCGGGGATGGCGCGCCCATCGCCGCCGCTGGCGCAGACGTGATCCTCGTCGACTCCGACGAAGACGGATTCGAGAACGTTGTCCTCGACGGCTCGAGCTCCTTCGATCCGAACGGCTCGATCGTCGCCTGGACCTGGAGTGACGGCGGTGGCCTGCTCGGCACGGGTGAGATGCTCGTCCTGCCGCTCATCGTCGGCATCCACGACATCGACCTGCAGGTCGAGGACGACGAGGGCAACCTCGCGACCGACAGCGTGCAGATCACGATCATAGCGGGCGGTGCAGTACCCCCGGTCGCCGACGCGGGATCGAACGCATCGGTCATCGATTCGGACGAGGACGGCTTCGAGACGATCCAACTCGACGGATCGGCCTCCACGGACTCGGACGGCAGCATCGTCGCCTGGACCTGGAACGAAGGTCTGACCGAGATCACGACGGGTGAGACGCCGCTCGTCTCCTTCGCCATCGGCACGCATCTCGTCGACCTCGTGGTCGAAGACGACGACGGCAATACCGACACGGCTTCCGTCACGGTGACGGTCTCGCCGGGTGGTGGCGCGTCCTACGTCGCACACGAGACCTCCTTCGAGGACTCGAACACGACGACCCACGACCTCGGCGTGGCGTCCCTGCCGATCGCGGCGGGCGATCTCCTGCTGGCCCATGTCTGTATCGACGGGGGTGGATCGACCGCGATGTCCTGCCCGGCGGGCTGGACAGAAATCGAAAACCGCTCGCATCAGTCGAGCGGCGTGATCGGCGGGGTCTGCATGAAGCAGGCCGACGTCTCGGACGAGACCGCGACCAGCTACAGCATCTCGACCACCGTGAACCAGCACTCGCAGAGCGGAGTGATCCTGATCGAAGGACACGACGTGGTGGCACCGATCGCGGAGGTCGTGGCGTCCGTCCGCGAGCGCAGTGACAGCCCCGTCTCTCCGGCGCTATCGGTCGTCCCGGATTCCACGAGCCTCGTACTGCGATTCGTCTGCTCGAATACGGGTCAGGTCACCGAGGGCGTCGGGTTCCCGAGCGGCACGGCAAACGATCTGTGGGTGCTCGAGAGTGCTGACGGAAACTCGGGGCCGGTCTCGGGTGGCGCGACGATCGACGCGGCGGGAAGCTCGGGCGATGCGACCTGGACCAGCCTGTTGGCGTCACCGCAGCAGAGCGTGACCTTCAGCGTGACGATTCGAGCCGACGGAGCGCCCTGATCGAGCGAGACCGGATCCAACAGGCACTAGCGAATCGTCGCCTTGGGTCCAGTCACGGTCGCCCCGGCCGGCACATCGTCGAGCACGACCGCGTTCGCCCCGACCTGCACGCCGTCGCCGAGCGTCACGGCACCCAGGATGACCGCGCCAGCCCCGACGTTCACGCGGGAGCCGAGGACGGGCGCGTCGTAGGGGCGATTCAGATAGCGATTGCCGAGCGTCACACCATGCCGAATGATCGAGTCGTCTCCGATCGACGCATTGCCGTGGATCACGATGCCCTTCTGATGTTCGAAGACGACGCGCTCTCCGAGTCGAACGGTATAGGGCAGCTCGATTCCATAGATCGCACAGCAGCGCCGATACAGCATCCAATAGATCCCCGACAGAAACACGCGAAGAAAGCGCGGTCGCACGGACATTCGCCATTGGCCGAAGGCGTGCACGACGACGGCCTTGAAGCCGGGCCGGGTGACCTGTCGCCCATGGGCATGCCAGCTCTGGCGAATGCGGTTCCACAGCTCTTGGCGCGTCCTGATCTCGATCGGCGGCGCGTCGCTCAGGTCACCCATCCTGCGGACTCCCCGGCGCTCTCGAGGAACGCGTCATCGGGTGATGTGCCCGGATCCGAGCGTACTTGACCACCATGGTGTCGCGGCGCCGCAATACGAATCGTGTGAGCAGGAAGAGACTCCTGCCCAGCAGCCAGCAGAGGTCGACCCCGAGCGCGCCGAAGAGTCCATACCGCTTCTGGAAGTAATGACTCCGTGAGGCGTACCAATATTCCGGCATGTCGCCGACACCGCGTCGCTCGTTCGAGATACCGGTCGAGGCGCCGACATGATGGATCACGCGCATCTCGGGGCAATGCCAGCTCTCCCAGCCAGCCTCGGCGAGCCGCTTGAACAGATCGACCTCTTCGTAGTACAGGAAGAAGGTCTCATCGAAGAGTCCCGTCTCGCGCAGAGCATCCATCCTGAAAACGACCGACGCCCCCGCCAGCCAGTCTGCACGCGTGCGCTCCTCGGGAATCGGTTGGACTACGCGAATACGCGCGAAGACGCGATTCAAAATGGATAGATTCGCCGCCTGCATGAACTCGCTGAACGGACTCGGAAAGCGGAAGACCGAGGTCTGGGGCGTCGTGTCGACGTACTCGAGTCGTGCGCCGAGCGCTGCGATGCGGGGGCGCTCCAGGAACGCCAGCGCCTGTTCGTCGACCCGGGTGACGACGGCCGTGTCGGGATTCAGGAGCCACACATAGTCGTAGTCGTCCGGCGACTCGAAGAGCTTGCGCAGCACGACGTTGTTCCCGGCCGCGTAGCCGCCGTTGCGTGGAGCGCGAATCACCTCCACCTCACTGCGATCCTCGAAGGCCGTGGACAGGATTTCGAACGAGCCGTCCTGGGAATCATTGTCGACCACGAAGGCCTTGAACGAGACCGTCGCGGGGTCGACGCGATCGAGGACGCTCTCGACGCAGGCTCGCGCGAGCTTCGCGATCCGGTAGTTGACGATGACGACCGCGAGTCGCTTCATCGGGAGCCCCCTGCTCCGGCAGATTCCGCGATGACGCTTGTGGGTCGGGATTGATCGGCGACGACACGCATCCTAGGACTCGATGAACCGTGCGTTCCACAAGAGGCGGAACGCATAGGGAATGTTTCGAAGGTATCGGGGTGCCAGCCTACGGGGCTCGCTCAGCATGCGGTGCAGCCATTCGAGTCCGCTGTTCTGCATCCATCGGGGCGCACGCGCGACTGTCCCGGCCATGAAGCTGAGGCTGATTCCACATCCCATCATCCAGGCGCCGGGGAGCGACGGACGCAGCGCCTCGATGACACGTTCCTGCTTTGGTGAACCAAAGCCGGCGTAGACGAGATCCGGACGAGCCGCGGCGACGAGTTCACGAACCTCTTTCAATTCCGAGTCGGTCGGGGGCGACGAGAGTTTCGGGCTCGCGACGCCTGCGATCTTCAACCCGGGATAGCGTTCGACCAGACGCTCGGCGGCGACCTTGCCATCCTCGCCATCGCCTCCGAGCAGGAACAGGCTTCGCCCCTCACGAGCAGCCCGCTCGGCGAAGAGCCAGACGAGGTCCGACCCCGCCACGCGATCGGGGAGCGGCTTGCCCATCAGGCGAGCGGCCCAGACGAGTGGTGCTCCGTCCGCCACGATCAGGTCGGCGCGCGAATAGAGTTCGCGCGAATCCGGATCCTCGTAGGCGCGCTGCATGAAGTCGAGATTGGCCGTGACGACCCAGCCTCCCTGAGCGCCAGAGAGCGCATGGAAGACGCGATCCACGACTTCGGCCGTGCCGAGTCGGGCGACGGGAAGTCCCGCGATGACGACCCTCTCAGACCCGGATGCGTCCAATCTCTTGCCCCCTGAGCTACCTGGGATGCGCGCCTGGCAAGGCCACTCGTCGCCTCGGCCGGGCAGCCCGGATTCTACAGGCTCCCTGGGTTTCGCCTCACGGCGAGTGCCCGTTTGCGTCCCACGAGCGCCCAGACGCTGCATATCGGCGTTGCAGGAGCCCTGCTTGACGCTCTAATCGGCGAGCGAGCCGTCGTTTCGATCGCCCTGGGTCTCGAATTCCCGTCGCGTGAGCGTCAGACTCTCGAGCATCAGCAGGATGAAACCGGTCCCGGCCAGTAGCTCACGCACCTCGGCCGCACGCAACTGCGTTTCGGGCAGGAAACGGTAGACCGTCCATTCGTGCACACCCGAGGCGAGCGCGAAGCCGATCGCCAGTCCGAAGGACGCGATCGGAAAGCCCACCCAATGACAGGCCCGGCGCACGAAGTCGTACTTCGTTCCGAGCGCCGGCAACAAGAAGCCGTACACGAAGACGCCCAGGATGAAGAGATGATCGGCCAGGTAGCCCATCATGTTGTGCAGGTTGTTTTCGTCCTGCACGTTGATGCCCTTCATCGCCTCGAGCGTCTCGATCTCGAGAATTCGCTGCCCCCAGCTCAGTTCTTCGCCGAAGCAGAGGAAGAAGAAGAGTCCGAGCAGGACCACCCAGACGAGACGTCGCATCTCGCGCGCATCCAGCAAGCGTCGTCGCACCCGATTCACGATGACGAACGCGATGACGCTGCTGACCAGGAAGAGCAGCGCCGTCCCGCGTTCGACGATGCCGGCCTCGCTCGCGATCCATCTCTGCATCGGCATGGAGAGAAGACTCGGCGATACCGCGAGATAGACGACGGACAGCACGCTCATCGCGACCACCACCGCGAACGAACGATTGACGAGGGTGCCGAGGAAGTCGCGTTCGAAGGTCGGCACGGGATGAAGCGCGAGAGCGCGAACGGCGGGGCTTCCGACCACGGGCTTCCAGCGAACGAGCACCACGGCGACCAGCAGAGCGACGCAGAGACACACGGCCCGAAATCCCAGGATCGTGAGCTCCGCGGTTCGTCGCGTCAGCTCGTTGTCGGAGACCAGGCTCGCGCGAAGCGGACCGAGCGCGATCAACAGCGACGGGGTCGTCACGAGGGCGGCCAGCCCGAAGAGCACGGCCGTCGCGATCAAGATCTTCGGACGACTGACCAGCGTCAGATCGCCCTCTCTCGTGACATCGTCGTCCATCCGACCTTCCTGCACCGTGGGCGAATTCGCCTCGGCCATGACTCCGAGCGCCTCGGCGCCCGCGGCTCGGCGCGGGCCCGGGACACTACTGCATCGACAGCGCCAACTCCGTTGCGGCGCCGTCCCCGCCCCGTGTGAAGCGATAGAGCGAACCCACATCGAAGGGACCGCGCATGCGATCGACTTCGCCCGTCGACCAGCGGATCTCCACCTCATCGACCGCGGAGTGATCGCCGAGACCGAAATGGGCGATCGGCGCATCGAAGGACGTGAACCCGCCGCCCGCCTGCAGCTCGCGAACCTGACGCCGCCCATCGGCATAATGGATCACGACCTTCGATCCGAGACCGAAGCGATTGCCCACGTGGTCGCGGAGCTCGATCGCCAGCGAGTTCGGATTCGTCGAGCGGTTCTCATAGACCCAGATCGGACCGTGTACGGGCACCGTCACGATGTCGAGATCGCCGTCGTTGTCGAAGTCGACGTACGTGTACGAGCTCGTCGGGAAATATCCCTCGGCGCCAGCCTCGACGGTCGCGTCGACGAATCCCTCACCCTTTCGATTCAGGTAGAGGTAATTCGACTCCCGCGTCTTGCTGAAGAAGAGCCCGTTCGCGACGAAGAGGTCGACCCACTCGTCGTTGTCGAGATCGGCGAACTTCGCGTTCCAGGTCCAGCCAGCCAGAATCACGCCGAACTCTTCCGCGCGATCGACGTAGCCGCCCGTCTCGGGATCGTGCATGAGCAGGACGTTGTCGTTCGTGATGGACGGAATCGCTTCGTCGAGCACGTCCTTGGAATAGACGAGCTGATCCGTAAAATGCCCGCGGCAGCGCATCTCGACACCTGACCAGCGCTCGGGCAGATAGTCGCAGGAACTCTCGTCGTGTCGCCATGTGGCGCGACTGAGCGCGTGGAAGGCATAACAGGCGTCACGATTCGCCGGATCCTTCACGGACGTACAGCGACGTGCATCCCGCGCACGGCCGCTGCGACGAACGATTTGGTAGTCCACGATGTCGCGCTCACAGCGCTCGCGGAGCCCTTCACTGAGCTCGCCACACAGCGACTCCATCTCGCGCGTCCGCAGATGATCGCTCTGGGTCGCGAAGCCCGTAATCTGCCCGAAATAGACCTCGGGCCTGAGATCATTGTCGACGTCCGCCGTCGAGACGCTCATGGTTCGCATCGTCGTGTGCGGAACGAGGCCATCCGAACGCCGCACGGGCTTCATGTTGCCCTGCCCGTCTCCCATGTAGAAGGCTCCGGGCTTGCCCTCGTTCCCGACGACGAGGTCGAGATGACCATCGTCGTCGAGGTCGGAGAACAGGATGCTGAGAGTGCTTCCCGAAATCTCCTCGAGCGGACGCGACTCGTAGTCGCGGCCGTCGGCGAAGAGCACGACGTTCTGCGCCTCGGGCTGGGAGTTGAAGGGCGCGACGTTGCCGACGGCGATCTCGAGATCCCCGTCCTCGTCCAGATCCCCGAAGCTGAGGCCCGCCGCCATACTTCGAACGGGGTCTCCCATCGAGAGCTCCCGAACGTTTTCGGCCAGGAATTCGCCGTGACTGTTGTAGGCCGCGAAATTTCCTCGCTCGTAGGTCGTGATGACCAGGTCGAGCCACCCGTCGTCGTCCAGGTCGACCAAGGCCACCTGTGTCACGAAAGCGCCCTCGAGCTGCGGAAGGTCGAGGGACTGCGCGACGAAGCGACCGCCGCGATTCGCGTAGAGCGAGACGCCACGCGAGGCCGACGTGAGCACCAGGTCGGTCCAGCCGTCGCCATGGATGTCTCCCGAGGCCACGCTCGAATGAAACATGTAGGGACGCATCATGCGCGCCATGTCGAAGGTGTACGCCTCGTCGATGCCGTACTCAGCGCCTTCGCCGCGGTGGAACAGGGTCTGGGGCTCAGCGTCCGATCGTGCGGCGAAGGCCGCGCGATGGATCTTCACGCCGTCCGTCTGGGGCGCGGCGACGGGCTGCATCTCGAGACTCGCCTCCGCGAGCTCGGCCTCGAGCTCGTCGTAGGCTCGAGCCACATCGGCCACCGCCTCCGACTCCAGGACCGGATCCTGCCCAAGCTCGCTCAGCAGGACCGCGGTCTGGCGTTCGCGGTCCATCTCGTCGTACTCGAGCGCGACGAGGCCGCCCACGACGCCGAGCAGCCCGAGTGACACGGGCAGCATCACTGCGGCGCGACGCGACATGTCGTTCCAGATCACGGTGAAGGAATAGATGCTGAAGATGCCCAGTGTGAAGAGAAGCGCCATGGCGTAATGCACCGGCAACCCCGCCGCCATCAGGATCGCCACGATGAGCAGGTCGAATGTCATCGGGACCGGCAATACGATGCCGAGCGAAGCGACGATCGAAAGACCGACGACGGCGACGCCGAAGTCACCGATCAGGTCGTAGATTCGCCCGCCCCTGTCTTCGAAGAGGGACGAGACCATGTCCCAGGGAAGTACATGCACCGCGAAGGACCCGATCAGACCCGCCACGAACATGAGCGGAACCGTGCGCCGGACGACCCACCAGAGATTCTGGAAGTACATTCGACCCGTCCACTGCGCCGCACTCCACCACGATTCGTCGGGATCCACCTCGATCGGATTCAGGTCGATCGGACAAGATTCGGGCTCGATCGTGAGCGAACCTTCATCGGCGAAATAGCGACTCATGAATGGCAGGAGCAGCAGCAGGAAGCCCAGGGTCAGGCCGAGCTTGATCGCGACCATGTAGGGCGGGAAGAGTGCGAAGAGCATCGTCAGGACGATGATGTTGAGCGTCGGTGAACTCATCATCGTCGCCAGGGCCATCTCGAGCCGCGCCCCAGCGGAATAGATGCCCTGGGCGATTGGCGTCGCGCAATTCACGCAGACCCCGAGTGGCGCCCCCAGCATGACGCCGAGACTGCTGTTCAAGATCGCGCTCTCGTAGCTGCGCTTCGAGAGCAACGCGAAGAGACCCATCAAGGCCGCGCCGATCATGACGCCGAAGACCATGCCCTTGCGATTCGTGTAGGCCCAGTTGACGGTGGAGTACGCCGTCTTCACGAAGATCGACGCGCCCTCTTCGGGGATCATGATCGCGTCGAAGGAGAGCGGGTCGTCGAGGTTGATCTCGTCACCCATGTCGGCCTTCACGTTCAGATCCGGAATTCGCGACTGCGACCAGAAGTAGCCAGCAATCACCGCGATCGCGAGAAGGATCAGAATCAGCCGTTTGTTACGCATTTCGCCCTCGTATGCGGGATAAACCTCGCCAGGTCCGATTTCGGCGGACCTCGGCCTCCACTTGATTGGCTTCCGCGATCCTCACGCCCCCCACGAGCGGACGCAGACGATACCATCCGAGACGCGCCCACGACGGGATGCGAACGCGGCGTGGCCCGCGAATCAAACCGAGTCTCGACTCGTCGACGACGCGCAAAGCGAGATCGGCTGTCACGATTCGAGCCGGATCACCGAACGAGTGGAGACACATGCGATCTACCTTCCTGTTGCCTGCGGTTCTCGCGATATCGGCGACGCTCGTCGTCTGCGGGAATTCGACTACGGCCATTGCCGACCCCCTGCCTATTCCCGAGGTGTGTGCGGACGTGCCGATGGGCCACCCGTCGGGTCGCGTCCGCTACTTCTGCGACTGCGGCGAAGGCGCGGATTCGGATTGCGTGCCGGGAAGCGATGGGGCGGCGGGCGTTCTCGCTACGCCCCGGCGGAGCTACGAGGCGGCGCGACGCACCTTCGAGGCTCTCCAGGCCGGCGACACGATCGCTTTCTGTCGCGGTGGGGCCTTCATGCAGAGTGTCGGAAATCGCTGGGTCAACGCCCGCTGCCAGGCCGAGAATCGCTGCGTCGTGCGCGACTACGTCCCGACCTGGGCCTCGGGCGACGAGGGCGCGCCCATCATCCGCACGCCTTCGCGCGGCCGCGCCTTCTCTCTTGACGATAAGGGACGTGCCTCGCAAGAAGAGGGATATACGTTCATGAACCTCGACCTCCGCTCCAAGAGCGGAGATCGAGGATTCTTCATCTACAACGACATCGACGACGTGGACATCTGCAACGTCAGCATCGATCGCTTCAAGATCGGCGTCCACGTCGCCGGCTCGAACAAGAAGCGCAAGCCGGGAGCCGATGGCCAGAACGATCGGATCGTCCTGAAACACAGCCGAATCACGAACAGCCCCGGCCAGGGCTGGCTCGGCTCTTGCGACGACTGCGCGATCGAGGACTCGTATTTCGAGAACAACGGCTTCGAGAAGCCCAAGTTCAATCACAACATCTATCTCTCGGACTCGAACAAACGCGTCGCCAAGGGCATGCGCATCGTGGGCAACGAGCTGTACCGCTCGGCCATCCTGAACGGCAAGTGTGAGGGCGTGTCCCTCGTCGTGCACGGTCAGAAAGATGGGCTCCTGATCGAGGGGAACCTCGTCCGCGAAGACGTCGGCGCCGTCGGACGCGGCTGCTGGGGCATCGCCGTCGACACCGGCTATCGGAGCGGCGAGTCGTTCCGAAACGTGGTGATCCGCAACAACCGCGTGATCAACGTCGGCCCCGTGAGCATCGGCGTAAACGCCTGCGAGAGCTGCCTGATCGAGAACAACGTCATCGTGCAGAATCAAGGTCTGAACGGTCGCCACATCGCGGCGCCCAACCGGAAGCGGGACGCAGACGATCTGCCGATGAGCCACGTGACGATCCGCAACAACTCGATCTACGTCGGAGCGAACTCCGGCGGCATCGGGATCAAGCTCGCCGAAGAAGGCACGGGACATCGTCTCGCGAACAACGCAATCCTCTATGCCGGAAGCGAGCGCTGGGCGTGTGTCGACGCCTCCCTGCCCGCCTCTTCTTACGCCTCGGTCGGACACAACGTCTGCGCCGCACCGGCGAAGCCCGGCGCGGATTGGGACATGAAGGGAGGACGACTCGCGGACTGGCAGGCGAAGACGTCGCTCGGTGCGGGATCGCGCGAGAGCGACCCGGGCTTCCGCTCGACGAGTGCGCCTCACGATCTATCGGCCGCGAACGCGAGCGCCGCAATGGTCGGCGCCGGGGATCCGGGCGAGGCTTCCTCGACCGACATCCGCGGCAAAGCGCGTGGCGCCAATCCGGATGCGGGCGCCTATCAGCGCTGAATCGTGGTCGTGCCAGCCGGGTTCGCGCGGGGTCCATGCGGTCCCAAGCGTCTCGTATGCGCGATTAGCGCGATCGTGCCGAGGGCGACGACTGCCATCAGGAACGCGCTCGGTTCCGGCACGAGAACGATCTGACCCGAGGCACAGTTGTTGACTTCCGAGCCCTCCTCGACGGCGTCGGGGTCGTCCACGCACGCACCCCAGAAGTATCCCTCCGGTGGTGGGCCAGCGGGAATGATCGGGACGGTCAGGCTCTCCGCGCAGGTGCGACTGGCGCCGGCTCCGAGATCGTTCTGCACACAGCTCCCCACGTAGAAGTCGGTGACCGGATCGATCGTCGAGTCCACGGAGAGGTAGAAGCGGACTTCGAGCGTGCCTCCGGGACCATCGGTCGTGCTCGCGTTCGTCGTATCGGCCTCGAGCGACACCGCCTGTCCCGTCACCACGTCGAGCGGCCCGCGCACGGCACTGACCTGGTAGTCCGGCAGGTCTTCGCAGGCGTCTCCGATGCCATTCCCGTTCCCGTCCTCCTGCCCCGGATTCGAGACATCCGGACAGTTGTCGTCGGCATCGACCAGGTCATCGCCATCGGAGTCCGGCCCCGAGCAATCGGCCTTTACGCTCGTGATCCATGCGTCGACGACGCTGGTGCCGACGGGATCGACCAGACTGCGTCCGATCGGGGGCATCGCCGACCCGTCGGTTCGATGCTGACGAACGCTGAGAAGACTCGTCGAAGGATCCCCGGGAACCAGTAGCTTCGCGCCCGGTATGCCGAGATCGCCTTCGACCGGGTCTGCGTCACAGAGACCCGTCGATTGGAATGGCGTGTCGAAGCGCACGTCGAAGGCCGTCGGGAGTCCGCTGCCGGGCCGATGACAGCCGCTGCAGTTGCTATGTAGATAGCTTCGCGCGCGGCGAGCCGTGTTCGTGGTCGCATCAGTGGGATCCGGGAAACGCGCGAGATCATCGATCGGCGCGGGCAGCGGCGCCGCGAGCACGTCGATCTGATCCCAGACCGTCAGCTGGTTCTCCGCTTCGCCGCTCACGGGGTACGTGAACGGATGATTCAGTTGTCCGGTCTCGGGCCCGAGGACGTCGTTGGCCACAGCCGTATGACACTGCCTGCACTGCGCGCGCGAGGGATACGTCCAGACCTGACCACCCACGTCCCGCTCGAGGAGTCCGGCGAGCAGTGATGCATCGGACTCCGATTCGTCCCACGCATAGCTATATCCTGCCCAGCCCCCGTCGTCGTGCCGCATGAAGAGACGCGTCTCGATCAGCAGGCCATCGAGCGCGAAGTTCTTCACGAGGACCGTGCCGATCGGAAAGTCGAAGTCTCCATCCGGCAGCTGGGCGACGTTCGTGCCGTTCGGCAGCCCGAGCCAGCGATCCTTCGAGGCGTCGTCGCTATAGAGTTTCGACTCCACGTCGTAGGGGATCAGACCTGGATCCATCTGCGTCGGATCACCCGGATCGACGCAGCCGGTTTCAGAGAGGAGCTGAGGGAACGGAGTGCCGCCTCCGCCCGCTCCGGGAATCAGCCTGTGTACGCCGTCCGTCGTCAGGACGTAGACCTCGCCATCCAGCCCCTGTCCGAACCCGAAGATCGCGTCCGAGAACTGGAAGAGCAGGTCCGGCGTGAAGCCACCCGATCCATCGTCGAAGAGTCCCCAGAGCTTCCCCGTCCCGAAATCGCCGTAGAGATAGGCGCCCTGAAGCGCGGGAATGGCTGCACCGCGGTAGACGAAGCCACCGACGATCGCGTTCCCCTCGCTGTGGTCGTATTCGACGACGGGATCGATCAGCCCGAGCGGCGAACAGATCGAGCCCTCGAAACAATGCGCGCCCTCGCGAATCGGCCAGCCGTAATTGCCGCCGAGGACGACGCGATCGACCTCCTCCCAATCCCCCTTGCCGACATCGCCGACCCAGAGCGCGCCGGTGAGCGCGTCGAAGCTCCAGCGGTAGGGCTGTCGAAATCCCCAGGCGTAGATCTCCTCGAGGTTGCCCGACACGTCGCCCGCGAACGGATTCGTCGGTGGAATCGAGTAGAGCTTTCCGGCGCCGGGATCCGGCTGGTCGACATCGATGCGGATCAGGGCACCAAAGAAATTCGTCGTGTCCTGCGAGACGGGGTCCTCGGGCCGGTGGCCGCCGTCCCCGAAGCCCGCGTAGAGAAAACCGTCGAGACCGAAATGCAGGTCGCCGCCATTGTGGAACTCGTTCTCCTGCTGATAGGTCATCAGCGTTTGGAGGGATCCAATGGGGAAGCTCGCGCCGCCGTTGGTCGACGTCACGCGCGCGATCACGGTCGCGAGGCTCGGTGGACTTGCCACGGTGTAGTGCAGGTAGAGCTGGCCTTCCCCGGTCGCACCCGCATCGCCGAACTCGGGGTGCAGAGCGATCCCGAGGAGCCCACCCTCGCCCAGCGTCGAGATTACGCTGCGCATATCGAGGACGACCGAGTTCGTCGCGGCGGCGAGGTCGTATCGCAGGATTCGACCGTCTCGCTCGCCGAGGAAGAACACGTCCTCCTCGCCCTGCACGGTCGAATTGATCCAGCTGAGTGGCAGGCCCTGCGTCGAGATCACTTCGACTTCGTCGATGTCGACGCTGCCCGCGGTGGGCGGTCGATCGAACGCGACGCAGCTCGTGTTGTCGGGACGGGTGTCGAGCCCCGCTGCCGATACGGAGCCAGCCAGTAGGAGCTGCATCG
>Ga0315338_1001532_pt1 | contig 28389 bp, 22 predicted proteins | sample ASW8metaG_FD_204518 | JGI IMG/M metagenome (GOLD analysis project Ga0315338, IMG submission 204518) | Ammonia-oxidizing marine archaeal communities from Monterey Bay, California, United States - ASW #8 | ecosystem: Environmental > Aquatic > Marine > Coastal | place: USA: California | collected... | reverse complement strand
CAAACGAACGTCGCCCGAAACCATCGAAACCATGCAGCACTCCCCCGATAACGAAAACTAAACCCCTTGAATCACAAATCCTACAAACGCGATACTGGAAGAATCATTTGTGTGAATGCCGTAGCCCTCGGGGAGAGGGCAGGGTGAGGGGAGAAACCGCTCTGAAGTTTGTATCAGAACGCCGTGCTACGCTTTTGGCTCGACCAATTTGAGTGTCCGGGCCAAGCCGCCGGGCGCGTCGAAGTCGCGCAGCGTTTCGTAAAGCGTTTCGCTTTCGCTGCCTAGAACGGGCGCAACCAGACCGTCGAACTTTATTTTCAGGTCATCCCAGGACATTGGATTTTCCGGATTGCCGCGCGATCTTTCGACTGTAGCGCTGAGCTTCTCGCCGCCCTCGAGCGTGATATCCATGATCGCGCCGTAGCGGCCGATATCCGGATCGAGCGACAAGGTCACCCGCGGCATCAGATCCTGCACGCGCAGGTCGGCGAGACGCTCGGCGGAGAAGTCCGAGAGCTGTGCTGGGTAGCCCAGCAAGCTGATCGCGATGCAGAACGCGATGCTGAACTTGCCCTGCAACGGTTCCGTCGGCATCGGGTGGGCGACCAGTTTGGAACTGATCGCGGCGACCTGACAGCGGATCGATTCGATCTTGCGTTCGCCGACCTGCGGGCGCAGTTCGCGCGCGGCGTCGATATGGCCATGGATCAGCTTGCCGCAGGCGTAGGGCTTGAAGGAGTTGTCGAACAGGCTTTGCCCAGCGGTGAAGGGTGCCGTGCCGAGCCCCGGTCCGTCCTGCTGCACCAAGGTGTCCGCAAACCCGCCGACCGCATCGAAAATGTGGCGCGCCGCCGTGAAACCATTCGCGGCCAACTCCGCCGCCAGCACGCCCTCCATGGCGCCGTTGCCAGAGTGGAACGGCTTACCCATGGTCCCGAATGACGCGGTCATGCCGCCGGCGCTGGTCGCCGCCGCACCAAGCGCGTTCGGAATCTGATCGCGATCGAGCCCGAGCAGCACCGAAGCGGCCGCTGCGGCCGCCAAGCGCCCGAAGACAGGTGTTGGATGGAAGCCGGCGGCCTGCATCCGGTTGCCGATCCCGCCATCGCCTAGTACCGCAGCGACCTCGTAGCCGGTGATGAAGGCGTTCAGCGCCGCCGCTTCATCTGCGCCTTTTGCTTCGGCCAGCGCCAGAACGGCGGCCCAGGTCGGCGAGCTGAGATGGCTCGGCGCGTGCCCGCGCGTGTCGTCGAAATCGAGAGCGTGGCCCATTGTGGCGTTGACCAGGGCTGCCAGCGCCGGCGCCGTTTTCGGTCCAACCAGCATGCTTGAGACGCCGGCGGCGCCCCAGGCGCTTGCGGTCTGCCTCACCGCGCGCGAGACGGGCTGGTCGGCGGCGCCGACGGCGACACCTATCCAGTCGACTAGGCAGCGCTTGGCCATGTCGATCACGTCGGGAGAATAGGTCCGCTCACTTGCCGCCGCGATGAAGTCGGCTGCGGCATTGCCTATCGGATTACTCACGCCGCCTCGATCTCGACGATCATTTCGACTTCGACAGCGATCTGGAACGGCAGCGACGCCATGCCGACGGCCGAGCGGGCGCTGCGCCCCTTGTCGCCGAACACATCCACCATCAGATCGGAGAACCCGTTGATCACCGCCGGGTGCTGCTTGAAATCGTCGGTGGCGTTGACCATGCCGAACACTTTGACGATCTGCTTCACCCGGTCGAGGTCGCCGATCTGGTTGCGCAACGTTGTCAGTATGTTGAGCCCGACCAGCCGCGCCGCGTCCTGCGCCTCTTCGATCGACAGATCCTTGCCGACCTTGCCGGAAATGACGCCGTCCGGGAGGCGCGGGCCTTCCCCGGAGAGGTAGACGAGATTGCCCACCGTCGTCGCCCCGACATAGTTGCCGGCCGGCGGCAACGGCTCCGGCAATTCGATTCCCAACTCTTGCAATCTGGCTTCGGCGCCCATGGTGTCCTCCCAATCTTGTCTGCGCGAATTCTGCCCCGCCCACGCTGGCACGCCAAGCCGCCGTGTGCTTGACTTCGATTCGAACAGGAACGGTGAGGGGCACAATGGAAGAACTGGCGACGGGATATGGGCTGATCGAGGGGCCGGTGTGGGACGACGAACGCGGCCTGATCTACAGCGACGTGGTCAATGGCGGCATCCGCGCGTTGAATGCGGATGGTGAGATCAGCATCGTCGTGCCGAAACGGCGCGGCGTCGGGGGGATGGCGCCGCACGCGGCGGGCGGGCTGGTGATCGGCGGGCGCGAGATCATCTACGAAAGTTTCGACCGCGATAAATCCGCGACACTGCTGACCCCCGACGTGACCGACGTGGCGATCGGTTTCAATGATTTCACGACCGATGCGGCAGGCCGGGTCTGGGTCGGCTCGCTTGCCTTCCGCGTATTCGCCGGTGAGGAAATGCGCCCGGGACACCTGCACGTCATAGACCTCGATGGCTCTGCGCGTACCGTCTCCGACGGCATTGTCCTGACCAACGGCATGGGCTTCTCGCCGGACGGCAAGACGCTGTACCACTGCGACGCACGGGCCGACCTGATCCGCGCCTACGACGTCACCAGCGAGGCGGAAGTGTCGGGCTGGCGCACCTTCGCCAAGATCGAGGGTAGCAGTACGCCCGACGGCATGGCGGTGGCCGAGGACGGTTCGGTCTGGGTCGCGATCGCCGACGGCGGCAAAGTCATGGTGTTCGAGCCGGACGGGTCACTGCGGACCGAAATTCCGACACCGCTGCCGATGGTGACGAGCGTCTGCTTCGGCGGTTCGGACATGAAGGACCTCTACATCGTCACCGGCTCGCGCAACGGCCCGCGCGAGAATTGCGGCACGATCTACCGCATGCGGGCGGAGGTTCCCGGACTACCGATTGCGCCCGCCAGGGTGACTTTGGACGATTAGGCAGCAGGAAAGGACATACACATGAAATACGGATTTTCCATAATCGTTCGTGGCGACTCGGCGTCGCCGGCGACATTCGACGCCATGGCGGAGCGGGCGGAAGCGCTCAAGATCGATGCGCTGTGGGCGAGCGACCATCTGTTGTTTCCGCCCTTCATCACCTCGTCCTATCCGGGCCGGGCCGACGGCCAACTGCCAGACGATTGGAAGCAGACCTACTACCAGCCCTTCAGCGTGCTGAATTATCTTGCGGCGCGCACGAGCACGGTGCGCCTCGGCACCAGCGTGATGATACTGCCGATGCGCAACCCGCTCGAGGTTGCCGCCCAACTGGCTGAGATGGATCAGTTGAGCGGCGGGCGGGTCAACTTCGGCGTCGGCGTCGGCTGGTACAGCGAGGAGTTTGCCGCACTCGGCTATCCCTTTAAGGATCGCGGTAGGCGGACAAACGATGGCCTGGCCATTATCAAGAAGCTGTGGACCGAAGCGAAGCCGAGCCACCAGAGCGACTATTTCAGTTTCGAGGACGCCGAGAAGGGGCCGAAGCCGGTGCAATCCCCGCATCCGCCGATTTATATCGGTGGAAATTCACCTGCCGCCCTGCGCCGCACCGCCAATTACGCCGACGCCTGGCACCCCTTCAAGATAACGCCGGACATACTGGCGGAGTCGCGTCCCCTGCTCGACACAGCGCTGCAAGAGGCGGGCCGGTCGGCGGACGGCTTTCCCATCGCGCCGAAGATCGCGCTGACCTTCCAGGACAGCCCCGCCGCTGCCGGACAGGCGCCGACCGAGGGCCGGCCGCAAGATATCACCGACACCTTGCGCCGGTTCCGCGACGCCGGTGCGACCGAGTTCTGCTTCGACATCATGACGGAGACGCTACCCGTCGTGCTCGACACCATGGAGCGCTTCGCGCAGGAGGTACGGGACGAGATTTAGGCAGATCGATGAGTTCGACATATTGGATGTGCACACGTGATGGAAAATTTTTCGGCCTTTCCCGGGCACCTAACGCCGGTATCCGCGCCGACCATTGAATTCGGGCTGTATCCGTCCAAGCGGGGACCGGAGTTTTCGCGCCACCTACATTGCCACATCCTGAAAAACGGAGTACTCGTCTCGCCCCATGAGTGACACAGCCCCTGAAGCCAAGCCGAAAGGCGATCGTATCGCCAAGATCATGGCGCGCGCCGGTCTGTGCTCGCGGCGCGAGGCGGAACGCTGGATCGAAGCGGGCCGTGTCAGTGTCGCCGGCACGGTACTCGACTCGCCGGCATTCAACGTGGCCGATCCGGCGACCGTGCGGGTCGATGGCAAGCCGTTGCCGGCGGCCGCGTCGACCCGGCTGTGGCGTTACCATAAACCACCCGGCGTAATGACGACCGAACGGGACCCGGAAGGTCGGCCGACTGTATTCGAACGCTTGCCGTCGGGACTTCCCCGGGTCATGACGATCGGGCGGCTCGATATGTCCTCCGAGGGTCTGCTGCTGCTGACCAACGACGGCGCGCTGAAGCGGCATCTCGAATTGCCGGCCACCGGCTGGACGCGGCGTTACAGGGTCCGTGTCTATGGCCGAATCGAACCCGAGAAGCTGGCATCGCTGGCCGGCGGCATCACCGTCGATGGCATGCGGTATGGCGGAATACAGGCGGTCTTGGAGCGCCAGGAAGGCGCCAACGCCTGGGTTTCGATTGGACTACGCGAGGGTAAGAACCGCGAAATCCGGCGCGTCATGGAGCATCTCGGCTATACGGTCAACCGGCTGATTCGTACGGCCTACGGGCCATTTCAGCTCGGCGCGCTGAAGCGCAACGTGGTCGAGGAGTCGCCCGGAAAGGTTGTCCGCGAACAGCTCGGCAAGAAACTGGCGGCGAGATTCAATTTTGCGAATCGTCGCGGGTAAACATCGCGGTCGGCCGCTTGCCGCGCCACTTGGGCCGGACATTCGCCCCACATCCGACCGTGCCCGCGAGGGGCTGTTCAATATCCTGGAACATGGCCGGATCGCGGTCGAACTTGAAGAGGCGCGGATCCTCGACGCCTTCGCCGGCACGGGCGCGCTCGGTCTCGAAGCGCTGAGCCGCGGCGCCGCGCACGCAACCTTTATCGAGAACGCCCGTGTCGCGCGACAAACACTGGCCGAGAATATTGCGTCCTTCGACGAGACGGTACGCACGACTGTTCTCAACGCGGACGCGACCAATCCACCGCCGACAAACCGGCCAGTCGATATCGCCTTCCTCGATCCGCCCTACAAGGCCGGCCTGTTGGAGCCGGCGCTCGTCGCGCTCGAGCGGCGCGGCTGGCTCGGCGAGACGACTTTGATCGTCGCCGAACAGAGTTCCGCCGACACCTTCACGCCACCGGATTTTCTGGAAGAAGCCGACCGACGCAAATACGGCGCGGCGCAGGTTCTATTCCTGGTGCGCCGCCCGATGCCGCAGTAAGGGCAACGCCGCAAATGCGACGGGTACCAGCATCATCGCGCCGATGAAATAAGGCCAATGCGGCCCGAAAACACCGAAAGCCTGCCCTGCCCAGGCGGGGCCTGCAATGCGCGCTGCGCTTGCGAACGATTGCGCAACACCCATGATTCCACCTTTTAAATTGTCCGGTGCGACCTGCGTCATGAGACTCTGGACCGCTGGACCGATTACGCTAAATCCGAAGACAATCAATCCCATCGGCGCAAGGACCATCCAAGGCGTAAATGACGTCGGCAACAACGCCAAGCCGAGCCCCAGGGTAACGATACCAAGCAGCACCGTACCCGGCTCTCCGAACCGCTTGACGATTGGTCCAATCAACCCGCCGTTTACGACTACGACGACGACACCGATATAGATGAAATAGGCTGCGACTTCCGCCTTACCGAAAGCGAACATCTTCTGGACCCACAAGGCGAAAGTCCCCTCCAGAGCCGTGAACGCAAGAAAGATGCAAAAATAGACCAGGCAAAGGCGCGCCAATGCCGGTTCGCGGAAGATGGCAAGACTGAACCGGGTTCCCGCATGCGCCTCGTGCCGCTCAGGTTCGCGGACCAATAACATGGTGAGCAGAAGCCCGGTCGCCGTACAGCCGACCGCGACCAGGGCGGTAATTTCGAGGGTCGCACCATGACGCAGCATGAAAAAGCTAATTGTCGGTCCAACGACGAAAGCGACCCCAAATGTGGCCCCGAGGAACCCAAGAGACTTCGCGCGGTTTTCGGCGGTCGTTACATCGGCGATATAGGCTTGCGACGCCGTCAACCACCCCGCCGTGGCGCCGGCGAATGCACGGCTCCCAAACACTTCCCAAAGCTCGGTCGCATAGGCAAGCCAGATATAGGAGAGACAGGTGCACGCGACGCTTAGGAGCATGACCGGTTTACGGCCAAAATGGTCGGAAAGCCGGCCCCAAAGCGGCGCGGCGATCAGGCTTGCAGCGGAAAACACCGAAAATATCAACACCGCGATTTCCGGACTCGGATCGAATTCCGTCACATAAAACGGCAAGACCGGTAGCACGATCCCGAGCGCGATCAAATTGACGCAGGTGGCGATGAGCAGGGGAACCATGCGGGACAAGGGACGTCTACTTCTGTTTGATTAACGGCGGCCGAACAGCCGTTCGATATCGGCAAGCTTCAGTTCGACATAGGTTGGCCGGCCGTGATTGCACTGGCCGGAATGCGGTGTCGCCTCCATCTCGCGCAGTAGCGCGTTCATCTCCTCGGCGTTGAGCCGCCGCCCGGCGCGGACCGAACCATGGCAGGCCATGGTGCCGCAGACTTCTTCGAGCTTTTCTTTCAAACTGTAGGCATCGCCCAGCGCGGCGAGTTCATCAGCCAAATCCCGGACCAGCCCATTGGCGTCGATCTGACCCAGCAGTGCTGGCACCTCACGCACCAGCACCGCCCCTTCGCCGAACGCCTCCAGGACGAGGCCCAGCTCAGCCAACTCCTCGCTGCGCGCCGCGACCCGCGACGCGTCGGTTTCGCCCAATTCGACAACCTCCGGGATCAACAGCGCCTGGCGCGAGACGCCGGTTTCTTCCAGGGAACGCTTCATGCTCTCATACACCAACCGCTCATGAGCCGCGTGTTGGTCGACGATGACGATGCCGTCGTCGGTTTGCGAGACGATGTAGGTCTCATGGACTTGCGCCCGCGCCGCGCCGAGCGGGTAGTCGTCGGCCTCCTGAGGTATCGGCGCTACATCCGTCATGCCCGATGGCGCGATGGGTCCATCTAGCGGCGCTTGGAACGCTACCGCCGCCTCGGCCAACCCGCGCGATGGCGTCGTGCCGCGATAGCTGTAACCGCCGAAATCGCCACCGCCGGGGAGCGGCTGCGTGGCGGGCGTAACCGCGCCTAGCGCCGCCGCGCTGACTGTCGTCGACGCGCGGTGGCCCGCTTCCGCCAAAGCGTGTTTAAGCGCGCCGATAATCAGGCCGCGTACCGTCCCGGCGTCGCGGAACCGGACTTCGGCCTTGGCCGGATGCACGTTGATATCGACGAGGCGCGGGTCGATCTCCAGGAATAGCGCCACCATCGGATGCCGGTTTCGAGCCAAAAAATCCATATACGCGGCGCGAACCGCGCCGAACAGCAGCTTGTCACGTACCGGACGGTCATTGACGAACAGATATTGTTGCATCGCGTTCGCCCGATTCAGGGTCGGCACGCCGGCATAACCGTCGAGCCGCACGCCATCGCGTTCCGCCTCGATGCGCAGTGCGTTCTCGGAAAATTCCCGTCCCATGATCGCGCCGAGCCGGTCGAGTCGTGAATCCAGCATGTCGCCCGTTGCTGGCGTGACCCTCAGGCGCTCGCGGGCGCCATCATGTACCGTGAAAGCAACATCCGGACGGGCCATCGCCAAGCGCTTGACCACATCCAGTATCTGACCGTTCTCGGCCCGGTCGCTTTTCAGGAATTTCAGTCGCGCCGGTGTTGCGTAGAACAGGTCGCGGATTTCAACCCGCGTACCGGCTGGATGCGCCGCCGGCGACGGGCCGCTCACCGTGCCGCCTTCGACCTGGATCGCCCACGCGGTCTCGGTATTCGCCGGCCGGCTCGTGATCTCCATCCGGCTGACCGCCCCCAGCGACGGCAACGCCTCGCCGCGGAATCCCATCGTCTGGATATCGAACAGGTCGCCGCCCGCCAATTTCGACGTGGCATGACGTTCGATCGCGATCGTCATCTCGTCCGGAGTCATGCCGGCGCCATAGTCGGTCACCGCGATCAGCGACTTGCCGCCATCGCGTAACGCGATTTCAATACGGAACGCGCCCGCGTCGAGGCTGTTTTCGACCAGCTCCTTGACTGCGGAAGCTGGTCGTTCAACCACCTCGCCCGCGGCGATCCGATTTATGACCGTTTCTGGTAACCGGCGAATGGTCACCGGCCGCGCCCTTCCATTTCATCGAGATAGCGCCGAGCGCGTTGTTTGCCATCCTCCACGGCAGGCTGATTGAACGGGTCTATATCCAGCAAATGGGCGGCGATAATCGTTTCCAGCATGAAATGCATCATCAGCGCGCCCAGGGCCCGTTCGTCGACCCGTTTCAGAAAAATTGTCCGCACGGCACGGCCCGCCGCGGACAGCGAATCGGCTGTTCCACGCTGGCAGGCGTTCAGCAAGTCGCCGAGACTGCGGCCGCTCAGATAGTCGAGCGCGGGGTCTGAAGCAATTCCCACGTCCAGGGGAGCACCGCCCGCTTCCGTCATAATGATCGTAAACATCTTGTCGTTCGGCCCGTCGAGATAAAGCTGCAACTGGCTGTGCTGATCGACGGTACCAACGGCGTTGATCGGCGTCGTTCCCTTGCCGGCCTTGCCCAGGCTTTCGGCCCAAAGCTGGCGAAACCATTGAGCCAAGGGCGCCAGCCGGTCGGAATACGGCATCAGGACCGTTGAACCGATACCGATCTCTTCGGCGAGTGCGATATTGACTGCCGCGCCAACCGCCGGCGCGCTATCCGCGGGAAGGCGAGCGGCCAAAGTTTCGTCCAGCACCGCCGCCGCCCCTTCACGGATTGCCACGGCATCCAATCCGGCGATCAGGGCCGGCAGCATCCCAACCAAGGAAAGGACTGAATAACGCCCACCCACGCCGGGATCGTGTTCCAGAACAGCAAAACCATGCCGCGCGGCCAGACGGCGCAATGGGTTGTCCGCATTCTCGGTAACCGCCACAACTGGGCCCGACAGACCCAGACCCGCCGCCTGCAGCCAGGCGAAACAGGTCAACGCCTGCGACAGGGTCTCTGCCGTACCGCCCGATTTGGAGATCACCAGGAAACCGGTACTTGCGGGATCCAATCGGCCAAGCAACGCCTCGAAACTGTGCGGGTCGACATTGTCCATAAAATGCAGGCGCGGTGTCCCTCTCGACGGTCCCCATCCGGCGTCGGCGAGAGCGTACAGGCAGCGGCCACCGAGGCTGGAACCGCCGGTACCAAGAACCACGACATCGTCGAAATCAGTCCGGTATCGGGCGGCGATAGGCGCCAGGGCCTCGAGATCGGCGCGTGCGCCGGGCAGCGTCAAAAGTGGCAATCCGCCTACGGCCTGCCACGCCCGTAATTGTTCAAGTGCAGGCAAAGTCCGGCTCAGCGCCGCTTCGTAAGCCGCGCGGCCAAGGCCCGTCGCGCCTATCCCGTCCGCGAGACAATTGTCGATGGAGTGCCGATAGATCATCTGGCGGACATTGTCATCTACGATTCGCGGCGATGCAACGGGCGAAAAAGTGCTCTGTGCGTCACAAAATCATTCAAATGGGTGACGCACGCGCAGCGCCAAATGCGGAGATTACGATTACCAATTAACCAGCGGCAAATCCTTGCCAATAACACCTTGAAATAAATTGAACTTAAGAAAGAAGTAACCATCTTATGGCTATCTCCCACGACATTTATTTGCAAGACGCCGCCCCGCCACCATCAGCGCCTTCCTGGATACCGCGAAGCATGTCAAATAACAGTGCCGCCAATACAAATGCGACACAGAAGCCGAACGCCGGAAAATTGACATCTCCGGCAACGCTTTCTCATCTCGACAGGCTCGAATCGGAGAGCATTCACATCATCCGCGAGGTGACGGCGGAATTCGACAATCCCGTCATGCTGTACTCTGTCGGCAAGGATTCCGCGGTCATGCTGCACTTGGCGATGAAGGCGTTTTATCCAGGCAAGCCGCCCTTCTCGTTGATGCATGTCGACACGACTTGGAAGTTCCGCGAAATGATCGCGTTCCGCGACCAGGAAGCCGCGCGCGTTGGTATGGATCTAATCGTCCATATCAACGAGGAAGGCGTAGCGCAGGGCGTCGGGCCGTTCAGCCATGGCTCCAAGGTTCACACGGATACGATGAAGACGACCGCACTCAAGCAGGCGCTCGACAAGTATGGCTTCGACGCGGCTTTCGGTGGCGCCCGGCGCGACGAGGAAAAATCCCGCGCCAAGGAGCGCGTCTATAGCTTCCGTAGCGCCGCGCACCGCTGGGACCCGAAGAACCAGCGGCCTGAACTTTGGAACCTGTACAATACGCGCGTCGCGAAAGGCGAGAGCGTCCGGGTCTTCCCGCTGTCGAACTGGACCGAGCTCGACGTCTGGCAGTACATCCATCGGGAGAATATTCCCATCGTACCGCTTTATTTCGCGAAGGAGCGCCCGGTCGTCACGCGCGACGGCGTCAAAGTCATGGTCGACGATGACCGGCTGCCTCTGGCGCCCGGCGAACAGCCGGAGATGAAAAAAGTTCGCTTTCGCACCTTGGGCTGCTATCCCCTGACCGGCGCATCCGAGTCGAGCGCGACGACCTTGCCGGAAATTATCCTCGAGCTGCTGGCAAGCCGCAACTCGGAGCGGGAGGGCCGGGTCATTGATCAGGACCAAATCGGCTCCATGGAGAAGAAGAAGCAGGAAGGGTACTTTTGATGCATGTGGTTTCCGGCGGCGCGCCGGCTGAATTCGAGACCTACCTGCAAGACCAGGAACAGATTGGCGTACTACGTTTCCTGACCTGCGGTTCCGTCGACGATGGCAAATCGACATTGCTCGGCCGTCTGCTGTACGAGTCAAAAACCGTGTTCGAGGACCAGCTCTCCGCGGCGGAAGCCGAAAGCCGCAAATTCGGCACCCAGGGCGATGAGATCGACCTGGCGCTGCTGGTAGACGGGCTGCAGGCGGAGCGGGAACAGGGCATCACGATCGATGTCGCCTATCGCTATTTCGCCACCGACAAGCGCCGCTTCATCGCCGCCGACACGCCGGGCCACGAGCAATACACCCGTAACATGGCGACGGGCGCGTCGAACGCGGAGCTGGCCGTGATCCTGGTCGATGCACGCAAGGGCGTCATCACCCAGACGCGGCGCCACAGCTACATAGTCTCATTGCTCGGCATCCGGCATGTCGTACTGGCCGTCAACAAGATGGATCTCGTCGACTACGAACAACAAGCGTTCGACGACATCGCTGCCGCGTACCGCGTCTTTGCGGAGGAAATTGGCATCGCCAATGTCCACTGCGTCCCGCTGTCCGCGCTGGAAGGCGAGAATGTCTGCACGGCGGGAGAGGCCATGCCCTGGTATGACGGGCTGACCCTCATGACCCTGCTGGAAACGATCGAAATAGGCGACACTGCCGCCGACGCGCCGATGCGTCTTCCCGTTCAATGGGTCAACCGCCCGAATTCAGATTTCCGCGGTTTCAGCGGCACGATTTCGGCAGGACGCGTCGATCGTGGCGACGAAATTATGGTCAGTCCATCCGGGAAGACCAGCCGCGTGGCGCGCATCGTCGGCCCGAGCGGGGATTTGGAGCATGCCGTCGCCGGCCAGGCCGTCACCGTGGCGCTCGAAGACGAGATCGATATCAGCCGCGGCGACATAATCGCCCCCGTCGACGCTCCGCCGGGCTGCGCCGACCGTTTCGCCGCCCATATCATCTGGATGCATGACGAACCGATGCTGCCGGAACGGCCGTATATGATCCGCTTCGCAACAGCCAACGCGACCGCGCAGATCACCGATCTGGGCTACCGGGTCGACGTCAATTCATTGGAAAAGCTCGCCACGAAAACCCTGGAACTGAACGAAGTCGGCTACTGCAAAATTGCCACCGACCGGGAGATCGCCTTCGACGCCTACGCGGAGAACCGACAGACCGGCGCGTTCGTACTGATCGACAAACTGACCAATGCGACCGTCGGCGCCGGCGTCATCGATTTCGCATTGCGCCGTTCGGCCAATATTACCTGGCACGACATGAAGGTCGACAAGTCGGTGCGCGCCGAACAGAACGGACAGAATCCTTGCGTATTATGGTTCACGGGCTTGTCCGGCTCCGGCAAATCGACCGTCGCCGACAGGCTGGAGCAAAAACTGTACGCGATGGGTCAGAGGACCTATCTGCTGGATGGCGACAATGTCCGGCATGGGCTGAATAAAGATCTCGGTTTCACCGACCAAGACCGGGTCGAAAACATCCGCCGGGTCAGCGAGGTGGCACAGCTGATGGTCGATGCTGGATTAATCGTCCTCGCGTCGTTCATCTCGCCGTTCCGGTCGGAACGCGATATGGCGCGCGAGCTCATGGCGGATGAGGAGTTCGTTGAAATCTTCGTCGACGCCCCGCTGGACATCTGCGAGTCACGCGATCCGAAAGGCCTCTACAAGAAGGCGCGGGCGGGCGAAATCAAGAACTTCACCGGTATCGATTCCGCATACGAAGCGCCGCTCAACCCCGATGTCACATTGAAGAGCGGCGAATACGACGCCGACCAGCTCGCCGACCAGATCATCGACTATCTCGACGCGACCGGGCGAATCTAGACTTTTCTACCAGGTATCGATCCAGGGCCGTTTCTTGCCCTCGCGCTTCGGCACCGGCGGCGCGGCGCGCAGACCGCTCATGATCCAGTCGCGCGTATCGGCGGGATCGATGACATTGTCGAGCTCGAACAGGCTGGCGGCATTGATCGCCTTGCCCTGCGCGTACATGCCGGCAACCAGCTCCTCGTAACGCGCCATGCGTTCGTCCGGATCCTCGATCGCCATCAATTCGTCGCGGAAACCGAGCTTGATGGCGCCCTCGAGCCCCATGCCGCCGAACTCGCCGGTCGGCCAGGATATCGTGAAGATAGGCGAGTGGAAGCCGCCGCCGGCCATCGCCTGGGCGCCGAGGCCGTACCCCTTGCGCAGCACGATGGTGAAGGTCGGCACCGTGACATTGGCGCCGATAATGTTGACCCGGCAGCAATGCCGCACCAGTGCCGTCTTCTCCGCCTCCGGCCCGACCATGTTACCTGGCGTGTCGCACAGGAAGACCAGCGGGACGTCGTAGGCGTCGCAGAGTTGCATGAATCGGGCCGCCTTGTCGGAGCCATCGGAATCGATCGCACCGGCCAGATGAATCGGATTGTTGGCGACGATGCCCACTGGGCGGCCCTCGATCCGCACCAGCGCCGTTACCATGCCAAGTCCGAATTCCTTGCGTAGTTCCAGCACCGAATCTGTATCCGCCATGGTCTCGATCACGGTCCGAACGTCGTAGATGCGCAGCCGGTCCTCCGGGATCGTTCGGCGCAGCAGCCGCTGGTCCGGGCAGTCCCAATCCTCGACCGGGCCCTGGAAATAGCTGAGATACTGTTTGGCGACCGTGACGGCCTCTTCCTCGTCCGCAACCACGACATCGATGACGCCATTCGGCGACTGCACGGAGACCGGGCCAACTTCTTCCGGTGTGAATACACCGAGCCCGCCGCCTTCGATCATCGCCGGCCCGCCCATGCCGATGGTCGAGTTCGCGGTTGCGATCACCACGTCGCAGCAGCCGAGGATCACAGCATTGCCGGCGAAACAGCGCCCCGACGTGATGCCGACGATGGGGGCCAAACCGCTCAGCTTGGCGAACAGGTTGAAGGCCGGCGTGTGCAAATTGGCTGAAAACGGAACGTCGGTGTCGCCGGGCCGGCCGCCGCCGCCCTCGGCGAAAAAGACGATAGGCAGCCGCCACTTCTCCGCCAGCTCGAACATCCGGTCCTTCTTCTTGTGGTTCATCTTGCCTTGAGTGCCGGCCAGCACCGTGTAGTCGTAGGACATGATCATGCAGCGGGCGTCTTCGTCGTCGAACAGCGCGCCATTCACCCGGCCGATCCCGGCGATCATCCCGTCCGCCGGCGTGCGCTTGGTCAACTCCTCGATGGAATGTTTCTTTCGCCGCGCGGCCAGGACCAGCGAACCGTACTCGGCGAAGGAGCCCGGATCGCAGAGGTCCTCGACATTCTCTCGCGCCGTCCGCTGTTTGGTCTTGCGGCGCCTTGCGACCGCGTCCGGGCGTTGCGCATCCCGAGTCAGGGCCTGGCGTTCATTCACTTCGGCAAGGTCGGGCCGGATCGCGTCGAGGTCGATCTCTTCCGCCGCCGCCACGTCGCCGGCATCCACGTCCGCTTCCTCAACGAAGGCGAGCGCCTGCCCTTCCAGGACCGTGTCGCCTTCTTCGGCGGCAAATCGGCGCACATAACCGCTGACCTCGGCGGCGACGACATGCTGCATCTTCATCGCCTCCAGGATCAGGATCTGCTGCCCCTTCTGGACGGCCGCCCCCTCCGCGACCGAAAAACTGACGATGGTGCCCAGCATGGGCGCGGCGATCGGCACGGTGCCGTCGGGCGCGATGGCCGATTCCGGTGTTTCGTCCTGCGCCACGGACGCGCGGCCATGATGCAGGATCGCCAGCGGATCGGACGTGTCGAGCTTGGCCCCGACGGTCTTCGCCTCGGCCTGGAAATAGCGCTTCGGGTAAGTCGCGCCGTTCACCAGCGACGGCATCTCCATATCGAGGAACGTCGTGTTGACCGCGCCCTCCTGGAAATCCTCATGCGCCAGTATCGCCTGCAGGAATTCGGCATTGGTCGCGACCCCCTCGATCTTGAATTCGGACAGGGCGCGCCGCGTCTTGTGGACGGCGGCGCCGAAGGACCGGTTTCCGGCGTGAACGATCAGTTTGGCAAGCAGCGAGTCGTAGCTCGGACTGGTTTGGTATCCGGCGTAGCCGAATGTATCGACGCGGATCCCCGGTCCCGAAGGGATATCGAAGGCGGCAAGCCGTCCGCCGCTCGGCCGGACGCTGCCGTCCTCGCCCATCGTTTCCATGTTCACGCGGACCTGGATCGCGTAGCCGCGCGGCTTCGCAATCTGGCCGTTGTCGAGGCCGAGGGACTTCAAGGTCTCGCCGTTGGCGAGGTCGAATTGCAGTTGAACGAGGTCCTGCCCGGTCACGGCCTCGGTCACCGTATGCTCGACCTGTAGACGCGCATTCGCTTCGATGAAATAGATCGCCTCGCCGGTAACCAGGAATTCGATCGTACCGACATTGCGGTACTTCGCCGCCGCGGCCAACTTGAGCGCGGCATCGGTCAATTGTTGGCGGACCGTATCCGCGAGGTTCGGCGCCGGCGCAATCTCGATGATCTTCTGATGGCGCCGCTGCACGCTGCAATCCCGTTCGCCGAAATGGCAAACCGCACCGGTGCCGTCGCCGGCGATCTGCACTTCGATATGGCGGGTTTGCGGCAGATATTGTTCGAGGTAGACGTCTCCAATGCCGAATGCCGCCGTCGCTTCCGCTTGGCAGACATCGTACGCCGCGGCCAGGTCGTCGATTGATGTCACGGGCCGCATGCCGCGACCACCGCCGCCCGCGGCCGCCTTTATCATCACCGCGCCACCATTGCCGAGCGACGCCATGAAGCCCGTCGCATCGTCCAAGGTTGTTGGGCTTTCGGTTCCCGCCAGGATCGGCACGCCGGTTTTCCGCGCCAACGTCCGGGCCGCGCCCTTGTCGCCGAACAGGTCGAGCGTTTCCGGCGCCGGTCCGATGAAGGTGAGGCCGGCCGCCGCGCAATCGCGCGCGAAAGCGGCATTTTCCGAAAGAAACCCGTAGCCGGGATGCACCGCATCGCAACCAGCTTGCTTTGCCGCCGCGACAATCCCCGCACTGTCGAGGTACGGTGGCACGCCTTTGCCCTGCAACGGGACGGCTTCATCCGCCATCTTGGTGTGCAAAGAGGTCGCGTCATCCTCGGAATAGACCGCGACAGCAGCCAAATCGGCCTCGTCTGCGGCGCGAATGATACGGATGGCGATTTCGCCGCGATTGGCGACCAGCACGCGTTCGAAACTCATCAATACGGACCCTGATTTGATACGGACAACGCGGCAGACTTTAGTCACTCCGCCGTGCGTTGCAAATATCACCTGTATCTTAGACCTGAGTTCCGCTCAAATGACTGCTTATCGCGGCATTCTTAACTTCAGCTCTTGATCTCCGGCGCTTCGGCAGTGGGTTCAACGTTTTTCGGTTTCCCGACGACGACGACCGTCAATTTCTTCGGGTCGAGCAGACGGCGGGCCACGCGCTGCACGTCGGTCAAGGTGACTGCATCGATTAGATCGTCGCGCCGGTCGATATAGTCGATACCGAGGTCGTGATACTGCATGGCGACAAGCATCCGGGCGATGCTGCTCGTGCTACTCAATCGCAGCGGAAACGATCCGTTCATAAAGGTTTTCGCGTCGACCACCTCATCGACGGTCGGCCCGGTCTTGCGCATACGGTCCCATTCCTCGCGAATGACGTCGATGGACTGGGCGACCTGGTCGTTACGGGTAGACACGCCGCCGGAGATGATCGCGGCGCGTTGCATCGGGTTGAGATAGCTGTAGACGCTGTAGGCGAGGCCCCGCTTCTCGCGCACCTCAGTATAAAGCCGGGACGAAAATCCGCCGCCGCCCAGGATGTAGTTCATGACGTACGCGGTGTAGTAGTCCGGACTGTCGCGTTTGATGCCCTGTTGGCCGAAAACGACGACGCTCTGAGGAATATCCATTTGTACAACGAACGTCTCGCCGTCGGCTGTCGTTTCCGCAATGGACGGCGACGATCTTTGGGTGGTCGCGGGGAGGTCGCCGAATATTCGGTCCAGTATTGGGGCCAGATCAGCGGGCGAGATATCTCCGACAACGCCGACGATCAAATTGTCCCGCGCGAAGCGCCTGGCGACCAGTCCGCGCAGATCCTGCGCCGAGATATCCGCAATCGACTTCAAAGTCCCGTCGGCCGGACGGCCATAGGGATGCTCGCCGAACACCGCGCGGCGCCAGACGCGGCTCGCCACGATGTTCGGGTCCGTCGATTTTCGCTTGAGGCCAGCGGTGATCTGCCGGCGCATCCGCTCGATTGCTTCCGTGTCGAAACGCGGTTCGTTAAGCGCCATGCGCAGCAGCGACACCGCTTCTTCCCGGTTCCTGTTCAACGTCTTGAAACTGCCGCGGAAAGTTTCCTGCCCGGCGCTGAAGCTCATCCGGACCGACAGGGTTTCGAGACGTCCCTGGAAGGCCTGACTTTCCAAGTCGCCGGCGCCTTCGTCGAGCAGGCTCGAAACCATGCTCGAAAGCCCGGTCTTGTCTTTTGGATCTGACGCTGCGCCACCGCGAAAGGAAAATTCAATCGCCGTAATCGGAATGCTGTGATCGCGCACCAACCAAGCCTCGATACCCCCGGGGCTAACGACGCGCTCGACCTTGACCGCATTAGCCGGCGCAATAGAGGCGAAGAGAAGTACAAATGCGACAAGAGCGCCGGATCCCCACGAAATCGTCTGTTTAAGCATCATGCGATCCCCTACTAGGACTTCTGCTTCGGCAAGAGCAGCGACGTCACCGACTTTCGGTCTTTCAGCACCTCTGCAATGGCCTGATTGACGGCGTCGACCGTCACTGCGCCGATTCGTTCCGGCCAGGATTCGACATCTTCGACGGTTCTGCCGATCGCAAGCGCCCCGCCCAGGACCCGGGCCGGTGTTCGGTAGGAATCGCGCGCATAAATAGCCGAATCCTGCAGTCGTTGAACGGCCTTTCTCACCTCTTCCGGGGTGACTCCGTTTTCGATCAGGTGGTCGATTTCGCCGTTGATCGCTTTTCCCGCCGCCTCTATTTCACCGCCCGGCGTTGGCGAAAGATAGAAACCAAAGGTGCCGGGACCGCGCGCGCGGCCGCTGTACCAGCTTCCCGCGCTGACCGCGATTTTGCTTTCAACGACCAGCTTTCGGTACAGCCGGCTCGTGGCGCCGCCCGACAGTATCTCGCCCAGTACTTGGAGCGCATCAGCATGCTCGGTCGCGCCATGCATCTGGCTAGGCGCTATGAAACGACGCGACCAGGACGGTTGCCGAACCCGTTCATGCTCGAGTACGACGCGCAGATCGGCATTGAGAGGCGGTTCGGCCCAATTGATGCGTTCCGGCAGGGGGCGGGACGGAATGACTCCGTAGTACTTTTCTGCCAAAGGACGAACTTCGTCCATGGTGATATCGCCCGAAATTACGAGAACCGCATTGTTGGGCGCATACCAAGCCTTGTAGAAATCGATCAGATCCTTGCGCGTCAATCCTTCGATTTCATGTTGCCAGCCGATAACCGGTATTTGGTAGGGATGGTTCTGGAAAAGCACCGCCCGTACCTGCTCACCAAGCATCGACGACGGATCCCGGTCGGTGCGGCTGCGCCGTTCCTCGATGACGACAGCCCTTTCGGGCTCAATAATTTCATCGTCTAGAATCAGGCCAGTCATCCGGTCCGCTTCGATCTTCATCATCAAGGGCAGGCGGTCGACCGCGACCGACTGAAAATAGCCGGTGTAGTCCTGCGACGTGAAGGCGTTCTCGCGGCCGCCATTGCGCGCGACTGTCGCGGAAAATTCGCCTGGCTTCAGTGATTTCGTACCCTTGAACATGAGGTGCTCAAGATAGTGCGCAAGGCCCGATTTCCCGGGTGGTTCGTCCATCCCACCGACTTTGTACCAGACCATGTGAGTGACGACCGGAACGCGGTGGTTGGTCACGACAACCACCTGCATCCCATTTTCCATGGTAAAGCTCTGCGGGCTGAAAACAGCTGCGGTTGCCAAAGTCGGCAACCCGGCTAGAAACAATCCAAAAGTTAGAAGTACGGACGATATGCGGCGTTGCATGGATTTTCCCAAGGCTACGAAAAGGGATGCAGCAAAGATGGGGCGTTCGGAGCGTAGGCTCAAGGGACTATCGGTCGCCGCGCACGGCAATTTGATCGATCGGACCGTATCAGAACAAGAGTCCCGCTTCCTTGCGCTTGATCGTCGGCGTCTTGCCGGACGTGATCGGTTTGCCTAGTACCTTATTCTCGCGCAACCGGCGCGCCTCGCCCTTGGCGTCGACGACGGTATCGAAATTATCCGGAGGCTTTGGTCCCTTTTCACGCCAGAAAAGAAGGGAATCGACGAAACTCTCATTGGAATCGCTAACGACGCCAACGGCTTCCCGGTTGACGATATCACGGATGTCGGGATCGACGTTGATCGCGCCGGTTAGCTTCAACAACGCCACTTCGCTACCAGACCGGGTTCCGATTCGGCGTTGTTGTTCCGCGCGGACGTTGCGCCGTGTGCGCTGCGGTTTCGTTTTTGTTGCGCCAATGACACTTTTTTTCGCCTCGTCACGCGGCGAGACCGCTTGCGGACGTGCGGTGCCAGGGCGGGGCGGACGAAGGCCGTAGTTGGGCGGCAATGTTAACGGAGCGCGTTTGACGACTGCAAATTCATCAGGCGCGGATTTTTCGAAACCCAAGATGTTGCCGCTTTTGTCGCTGCATCCCGCAACCACGAAGAGAACGGTTAGCAGACCAACTGCAGTTAAGACGCCACGAAATTTCATAAATCCTCGCGCGTTATCACCGTTACGAACATTTCACATTTTACTTGGTTTGTTTTCGACCGGCAAACAATCCCTCAGCCACAATTAATATCACGCCGACTGTTATTGTGGAATCCGCAATATTGAAGGCGGGCCAATGGTAACCAGCGACGTGGAAATCGAGAAAATCGATGACGGCACCGTGCCACAACCGATCGATCGCGTTACCGATCGCGCCACCGATCACTAAGCCGAGGGAAGTTGCCAGAAGTCGATTTTCCGCGCGATACAGCCAAAACCCCAAGAATACGGCGATGATTGCCGCGAATGTGGCGAATGCCGGTTGGATCCATGGTGTATCGCTGCTGAACATTCCGAAACTGACGCCGCGGTTTCCGACCAGAACGAGATTAAAGAATCCGGTAATCTCCATTACCCGTGGCGGATTCATGACCTCCGTCAGGATGAACCATTTGCTGAGTTGGTCCAGCGCGGCGACGACGACCGCGTAACTGATTCCAAGACGAAACAACGCGGAATACCCTACTCGGCCGCCGGCCGCAGGGTCCGCACAACGCTGGCGCAACGGCCACAGGTTCCCGGTAGTGCGCTGTCCGAATTCACATCCGGGAGCACTTTCCAGCAACGCTCGCACTTGCCGCCATCCGCCGGTGTGACAACGACTCCGATGCCAGGCACTTCGGGAAGCGTAAATGCTTCGGCTGGCGGCGTACCGGCGACGAGAGTCACATTGGAAGTAATAGCGATCTCGGCCGCATCGATACCGTCATAGGCCACCATCGCCTCGGCCGTCATATAGACGGTCGGCGACGCCTGCAGGCTTGAACCTATACGCTTTTCGGCGCGCTCGATCTCCAACGCGCCGGTCATAACGCGCCGAACCTGCCGCACAATTTCCCACTTCGCGGCCAGCGCATCATCGTGCCAGCTGTCGGGGAGGTCGGGGAACTGCCGCAGATGCACGCTGTTGTCTTGCGCATCGCCTGTTCGAGCGAGCCAAGCCTCCTCGGCGGTGAAACAAAGGATGGGCGCGAACCAGGCGGTGAGACAATTGAAAATTTCGTCCAGCACGGTTAGCGTCGCGCGCCGCGTCGGATTGTCCTCGGCGTCGCAATAGAGGCTGTCTTTGCGGATATCGAAGTAGAAGGCCGAAAGATCGACCGCACAAAAATCATGCAGTTCCCGAAAGATACGATGGAAATCGTACTCCGACGCGCATGACCGAACCGTTTCATCCAGCCCATGCAGCCGGTGCAAAACCCAACGCTCCAATTCGGGCAAGTCCTCCACGGCTACCCTGGCAGAGGGGTCATAGGTGCCCAGGTTACCAAGAAGCCAGCGCAACGTGTTGCGCAGACGGCGATAGGAGTCGATCAGCCGCTTGATGATTTCCGGCCCGATTTTGAGGTCTTCGGAATAGTCTGAAGCCACGACCCACAGACGAAGCGTCTCGGCGCCATACTGGTCGGTGACCTTCTGCGGTACGACCACATTGCCCAGCGATTTGGACATCTTACGGCCGTCCTCGGCCATGACGAAACCATGTGTCAGAACGGCATCGAACGGTGCGCGGTCGCGTGTTCCGCAGGCTTCGAGCAAGGAAGAATGGAACCAACCGCGATGCTGGTCGGATCCTTCGAGATAAAGCGACGCCGGCCAATGTAAATCGATGCGATTCTCCAGCACGAAACTGTGCGTCGAGCCGGAATCGAACCAGACGTCGAGGATATCGGTTACCTGTTCGAAATCCTCAGGATCGCGTTCCGCGCCAAGGAATCGTGCCGGCGTGTCGGCGAACCAGGCGTCGGCGCCTTCTTCCTCGAACGCATCGACGATACGTTTATTGACGTCTTCGTCGACGAGAATTTCGCCGGTGGCTTTCTCGACGAACACCGTAATCGGCACCCCCCAGGCCCGCTGCCGCGAAATCACCCAGTCCGGGCGCTGCTCGATCATGCTGTAAAGTCGGTTGCGGCCACTCGCGGGATAGAATGACGTCTCGTCGATCGCTTTTAGCGCCTTTCCGCGCAAACCTGCCGCGCCCTTGTCGTCTCCCATGGAGATGAACCATTGCGGCGTGTTGCGGAAGATCAGCGGCGCCTTCGACCGCCAGGAATGCGGATATTGGTGTTTTAGCCGACCGCGCGCGATCAATGCGTCGCGACCAACCAGCAGATCGATGATGGCTGCGTTGGCGTCACCTTCCTTGCCGTTCTCATCATAGACCCGCTTGCCGGCGAGCAACGGGACATGATCGTAATATTCGCCGCGCTCGCCCACCGTATGGGGTACTTCCGTTAGTCCAACATCGGCGAATAACGGGCGGTTCTGGACGAAAGTGTTGTAATCGTCCGCGCCGTGGCCGGGGGCCGTATGCACGAAGCCGGTGCCCGCGTCGTCGGTGACGTAATCGCCGGGCAGCATCGGCACATCGTAGTCCCAGTATCCATGGCCGCCGGACAGGCCCCGGAGGGGATGCGCGCAACGTTCGATCTGCGACGGGTCGACATCGCCCTGCCGAGTCCATGATTCGATGCGGGCGGCTTTCTGGACGCTCTCTGCCAGCATATCGGCCAGGATGAGCCGTTCGCCGGGCTTCGCCCAGTTGTCTTCGGGCGTCGCGGTGATTTCGTACACGCCGTATTTGATATTCGCGGAATAAACAATCGCCCGGTTCGCGGGGATGGTCCAAGGCGTCGTCGTCCAAATCAGCACCGATGCGCCGTCAAGCGCGGCGTCGCTCGTCTGAACAACCGGGAAATTGACCCAGATCGTCGGCGAAACATGGTCTTCGTATTCGACTTCGGCCTCCGCCAGCGCGGTGCGCTCGACAACCGACCACATGACCGGCTTGGAGCCGCGATAAAGCTGCCCGGTCTCGGCGAAGCGCAGCAGTTCGGCGGCAATTTGCGCTTCAGCGTGGTACGCCATCGTCGTGTAGGGGTCGTCCCAATCGCCGATGACGCCCATGCGCTTGAATTCCTCGCGCTGCACGTCGATCCAATGGTCGGCGAACTCGCGGCATTCCTGGCGAAATTCACCGATCGGCACTTCGTCCTTGTCGCGGCCCTCTTCGCGGTACTTCTCTTCGATTTTCCATTCGATGGGCAGGCCGTGACAGTCCCAGCCGGGCACGTAATGCGCATCTTTGCCGCGCATCTGCTCGAAGCGATTGATCACATCCTTCAGAATCTTGTTGAGCGCGTGCCCAATATGCAGGTGGCCATTCGCATAGGGCGGGCCATCATGCAGGATGAAAGGCTCGCGCCCCGCCGATTGCGCGCGCAACCGTCCCCACAGACCGGTCTCCGCCCAGCGCGCCAGTAGTTCGGGTTCGCGTTTCGGCAATCCTGCCTTCATCGGAAAGTCGGTCTTCGGCAGGAAGATCGTATCCTTGTAATCCGCGCTCATTGCACGGGCTCCATTTTCGTCAAAACTCTAGGCTTTCCGCCTTTCGGCGGGCGCGCGATCCTATGCATGGCCTTGTTCGAGGTCAAGACGCTCCCGCGGCCCGAACGGTGAGGACACGCCGGGCTGTCGCGCCGTCGTCTTCGATCTGCGCTTTCAGGGCGTCCAGACCGTCGAATTTAATCTCTGGGCGGAGATATTCGATCAAGGCGATCCGCAGAATGTCGCCATAAATTTCACTATCGAAATCAAATAAATGGACCTCAAGCAGCAGGCTGTCGCCGCCGATTGTCGGCCGGTTTCCGAAATTCGCGACCCCGTCCATCCATCGTATCGCGCCGTTTTCCTCGAGCCCGGCGCGAATCGCATAAACGCCGCGCGCCGGCCGGATATAGTCCCCGATATCTATATTTGCGGTTGGAAATCCGAGCGTCCGGCCGCGCTTGTCGCCGTGCTCGACTTTCCCCTCTATCTCGAACGGTCGTCCCAGCATCGCTGCCGCGTGTCCAGGTTTGCCGCTTTCCAATTGTTCGCGAATGTGGCTGGAGGAATATATTTCCGCATCCGCCGACGCGACGGGCGCGACCATCGTCACCGCGTAGCCGCCGGTTTCCGCTTTCATCTCGAGGAGTGCCGTGTCGCCGCTGCGTTGATGGCCGAACCGGAAATCCTGCCCGGTCACAACATGTTTTGCCGCGAGCCCCTCGACGATGACACGGTCGATGAACGCCTCGCCACCCAGATGCGACAGATTCTCATCGAATGTAAGCGCCATCAAAGCGTCGACGTCCAACGCTTCGATATGGTGCGCCTTGTTGTGAAACGGCGTCAGCCGGAACGGTGGGTCGTGCGGCCGGAAGAAGCTTCGCGGGTGCGGCTCGAAGGTCAAGACAACCAGTGGAGCACCGTCGCCGCTCGCGATATCGGCACCGCACCCGATTACGGCCTGATGTCCACGATGCACGCCGTCGAAATTACCCAGCACCACGACGCCGCGGCGCAAATTTTCCGGAACGTTTTCAAGGTTCCTAATGATCTGCATATTCTATCAGCCCCTAACCACCCGAGTGCGCTGAACCTATAGCGCTCTATGCGAACTGTGTAGCGGAATTGCATAGCAGCCCTCCCGACTGCTGCTATAATTCCGCCATGCCGCTGCCAACCGCTTTCAAGGCCGATCCGCACGACCATCAGCTTTGTATCGACGAAGCCGTCGGCGTTGCGGTCCGGCTTTGCGCCGAACGCGGCATGCGGTTTACGAAAATCCGCCAAAGCGTCCTTACGCTGATATGGAGCGGTCATCAACCGATCGGCGCGTACACGATCCTGGAGGCCTTGAAGACGGATTATCCGCGGGCCGCTCCCCCGACCGTATATCGCGCCCTCGATTTCCTGACCGAAATCGGCTTGATCCATCGGATCGAGTCGATGAATGCTTTTGTCGGCTGCACCCATCCCGACGAGCGGCATACCGGCCAGTTCCTGATATGCGAGCGCTGCGGCACTGCGGCCGAGCTGGACGACCCGCAGATCAATGAAGCGGTGCAGCGCACGGCCGGTGCGATGGGGTTCCTGGCGCAGCGTCAGATGATCGAAGTGACTGGCTTGTGCCCCGACTGCCGGCCAGCAGCAACGGGATAGAAACATGGCGGAAGTTCAGATTCACGAATCCGGCGAACGGATCCCCATTTCCGTGCTGACCGGTTTCCTCGGCAGCGGCAAGACGACTCTGCTTTCCCGCTTGCTGCGCGATCCGGGGATGCACGATACCGCCGTCGTGATCAATGAGTTCGGTGAAGTCGGGCTCGACCATATGCTTGTCGAATCATCGAATGACGACGTGGTCGTTCTTAACAGCGGTTGCTTGTGCTGCACGATTCGGGGCGACCTGATCGACACGTTGCGCAGCCTATTCCGCCGCCGGGTGACTGGTGAAGTTCCGGAATTCGCCCGGCTTGTCATCGAAACGACCGGGCTCGCCGACCCGGCGCCGATCCTGCATACGCTGATGACCGATCCGCTGCTCGCCGCGCGTTACCGGCTAGACAGTGTCATCACAACGGTCGACGGTGTCCATGCGATTAGCCAAATGGACACACAGTTTGAGCCGGTCAAGCAGGCGGCCGTCGCCGACCGGTTACTGATCACCAAGCGCGACCTGATCTCCGATGAAGACGCGGAAGCGCTGTCGGACCGACTGCGCGCCATCAATCCGGCGGCCCCGATACAGCCGATCTCGCACGGTGATGTCGCGCCCGACACGTTGTTCGGCGCCGGGCTGTACGACCCTGAAACGAAATCGGCTGACGTGGCGCGCTGGCTGCGCGACGAAGCCTATGCGGACAGCCAAGACGGACACCACCATCATCATGACGTCAATCGTCATGATGACCGGATTCGCACTTTTTGCCTGACCTCCGAAACCCGCATGCCCTGGGAAGCATTTGCCGACTGGATGGAGGCGCTTATCTCGACCCATGGCGACGCATTGTTGAGAGTTAAAGGGATACTGCACGTCACGGATACCGATAATCCGGTCGCGGTGCATGGCGTGCAGCACATCTTTCACCCGCCGGCAATGCTCGACGCTTGGCCCGACGACGACCGGCGCAGCCGCATCGTCATGATCACGCGGGACCTGAACCGGGAACCGGTCGAGCAGATGTTCCGCGCCTTCGTCGACGCGAACGTTTCCTGAATTGAACGACCTCAAACCACCTAAAACCGTCGTATTCGATCTCGGCGGCGTCCTGATCGACTGGGATCCACGGCACCTGTACCGCAAGATGTTCGACGACGAAGGGGAAATGGACCGTTTCCTCGCGGGGATCTGCAACATCGACTGGATACTTCAGCTTGATGGCGGGCTCCCGATGGAAAATGGCGTTGCCATCTTGTCGGGGAAGCATCCTGACAAAGCTGCCTACATCGAGGCCTATTGGAAACGCTGGCCCGAAATGATTGAAGGCGCGATCGATGGCAGCGTCGATATCCTCAAGGCTCTGCATCGAAAGGGCGTCCCGCTCTATGCGCTCAGCAACTGGTCTGTCGAGACTTGGCCCTATGCGCGCGACCAGTTCGCCTTTCTCGACCTGTTCGATGGGATGGTGATCTCCGGATTTGAAGGAACGAAGAAGCCGGACGCGGCAATCTTCCGAATACTGCTGGACCGCTACGCGATCAACCCGGCGAACGCATTGTTCATCGACGACCGCGGCGAAAATATCGTCGCTGCTGAAAGGTTGGAGTTTCACGGTATTCAATTCACCGGCCCAGCCGAACTGTCCGCCGCGTTGATGGGCCACGGGCTGCTCTGAATCAACCCGCAAACACGGTTAACCGGAAGTTGACAGGCTTCCGGCAAGTGCCGATACTCCGCGCCTTTCTCAACGGAAACGCCTTTTACAGGCATATTTGGGAGGCTCTGCGATGTCCGCAGTTATGTCGACATATGGTCGTTACGACTTCGAGTTCGAAAGAGGCGAAGGCCCCTATCTCTACACCACGGATGGCCGGCGACTGCTCGACTTCGCCGCCGGCATCGCGGTCAACTCGCTGGGCCATTCCCATCCGCATCTGGTGAAGACGCTGCAGGATCAGGCGGCCAAGCTTTGGCATGTCTCGAACCTGTATGACATTCCCGACCAGACGCGGCTGGCCGACCGTCTTGCGGCGGCGACCTTCGCCGACAAGGTGTTTTTCTGCAGCACCGGCCTGGAAGCGATGGAGGGCGCCATCAAACTGTGCCGCCGTTACCATTTCGCCAATGGCTCGCCAGAGCGCTGGCGGGTGGTGACGGTCGAAGGGTCTTTCCATGGCCGCTCACTGGCGACCATCTCGGCGGCAAAAAACGAGAAACATCTGGAAGGGTTCGGTCCGCCCGCAGACGGCTTCGATCAAGTTTCCTTCAACAATCTGAATGAATTGCGCGCCGCGATTGGCCCCGAAACGGCGGCGATCGCCTTCGAACCGGTTCAGGGCGAGGGCGGTATTCGCCCCGCGGACCTGGAGTATCTGCGCAGTCTGCGGGAAATCGCCGATGAGTTCGGCGTGCTGCTGCTGTTCGACGAAGTGCAATGCGGCAACGGCCGCACCGGCAAGCTGTTCGCGCATGAATGGGCCGGGATAACGCCGGACGTGATGGCGATCGCCAAGGGGATCGGCGGCGGCTTCCCGATCGGCGCCTTCTTGGCCACCGAGGAGGCGGCCAAAGGCATGGTCCCCGGGACCCATGGCAGCACTTTCGGCGGCAATCCGCTCGCCGTCGCGGTCGGCAATGCGGTGCTCGACGTGCTGTTGGAAGACGGCTTCCTCGACAGTGTCGACAAGAAAGGGCGCCTGCTGTGGGGTCGGTTGAGCGAAACCGTCGCCCGCTACCCGGACGTCTACGAGTCGGTGCGCGGCGCCGGGCTGATGATCGGCATTAAATGCGTCGTTCCCGCCGGAGACGTCGTCGTCGCATTCCAAAAGGAAGGGATGCTGACGGTTCCGGCCGGCGACAACGTCGCGCGGCTGCTGCCGCCGCTGAATATCGAGGAAAGCCATATCGACGAGGCGATCGACATCATCGACCGGGTCGGCAGGAACTGGGCCGCGGGCGATGGCTAACCCGAAGCATTTTCTCGATATCGAACCTTTCGACGAGGCAACGCTTCGGGAAATGTTCTCCCTCGGTCGGGGATTCAAGGACGGCACGGCAGCCGACATGCGGCCGCTTGAAGGAAAGTATCTTGCACTGGTGTTCGAGAAACCCTCGACCCGCACGCGGATCAGCTTCGACGTGGGGATGCGGCAGCTCGGCGGCGAAACCGTCCATCTAACCCACACTGACGCGCAGCTCGGCCAGGGCGAAACCGTCGCGGACACCGCCCGAGTGCTGTCCCGGTTCGTCGACATCATCATGATGCGCACAACGTCACCCGACAAACTGCACGAGATGGCGGAATATGCGACGGTACCGGTCATCAACGGCCTGACCGACGACAGCCATCCCTGCCAGCTGATGGCCGATGTGATGACCTTCGAAGAGCATCGCGGTCCGATCCGCGATCGGGTCGTGGCCTGGAGCGGCGACGGCAACAATATGGCGCTGAGCTGGATACAGGCCGCTGTCCGGTTCGACTTCGAACTGCGGCTCGCCTGTCCACCGGAACTGTCGCCGAATGCGGAAGTCATCGCCTGGGCAAAAAAGCACGGCGGCAGGATTCAACTGACGGCGGATCCACACAAAGCTGTGGAAGGCGCGGACTGCGTCGTCACGGATACTTGGGTGTCGATGAACGACTCGCAAGCC
>Ga0315338_1001531_pt1 | contig 28423 bp, 27 predicted proteins | sample ASW8metaG_FD_204518 | JGI IMG/M metagenome (GOLD analysis project Ga0315338, IMG submission 204518) | Ammonia-oxidizing marine archaeal communities from Monterey Bay, California, United States - ASW #8 | ecosystem: Environmental > Aquatic > Marine > Coastal | place: USA: California | collected... | reverse complement strand
TCCATTGACAAAAATAATTTTATTGTGATCAAGATTATTAACAAGAGTTGATTGATCAAATTCATCAGGTCTTGTTTGGTTGTTAAAAAATTTTAATTCTTTTATATTAGATGAAATTATTTGATTTAAATCTGAAAATTTCCAATCTTCTATTCGTTTGTTAGGAAAACCATTTTTGATAAATTCATTAAGATTTTTTTGTCTGAATTCAATATTTTTTTTTGAAGGTTTTAAGTTTTTAATAACTGTATCAAAATCTGTTTTTAATTGTTTTTCCATTTAATTAAAACTTTCATACCCTTTCTTCTCTAAATCTAGTGCTAATTCTGGACCTCCAGATTTAGCAATTTTTCCATTAATTAAAACATGAACAAAATCTGGTTTGATATAATTTAGTAACCTTTGATAATGAGTAATAATTAAAAAGGAATTTTTTTTATTTCTTAAAGCATTAACGCCCTCTGAAACTATTTTAAGAGCATCAATATCAAGACCCGAATCTGTTTCATCTAAAATTGATAATTTTGGATTCAATATAGACATCTGGAGAATTTCATTTTTCTTTTTTTCTCCTCCGGAAAAACCAACGTTTAATTGTCTACTTAAAATTGTTTCATCAAATTTTAATTTTAATACTTTTTGCTTTACTAGTTTTAAAAATTCAATTGCATCTAACTGTTTTTCACCTCTAGATTTTTTAATTGCATTTAAAGTAGTTTTTAGAAAGATATTTGTATTTACTCCTGGGATTTCTAATGGATACTGGAAAGCTAAAAATATTCCTTTATGTGCTCTTTCTTCTATTGCAAGATCTAATAAATTTTTATCTTCAAAAATTACTTTTCCACTTACCTCATACCCTTTTTTTCCTGACAGTACATTTGATAGAGTACTTTTTCCTGATCCATTAGGACCCATTAATGCATGTACCTCTCCAGGTTTAATCTCAAGGTTTAATCCTTTTAAAATATTTTTGTTGTCTATTTTTGCTTTTAAGTCTTTAATTTCTAACATTTAACCGACACTTCCCTCTAAACTAATTCCAACTAGTTTTTGTGCTTCAACAGCGAATTCCATCGGCAATTGTTGTAAAACTTCTTTGCAAAATCCATTGACTATTAAACCTACTGCTTCTTCTTGATTTAATCCTCTTTGATTACAATAATAAAGTTGTTCATCACTAATTTTGGAAGTGGTTGCTTCATGAGCTATATTTGAGCTAGAATTTTTATTCTTTATATAAGGTATTGTATGAGCTCCACATTTATTTCCCATTAATAATGAGTCACATTGAGTAAAATTATTTGAATTAGCAGCTTTAGGTGATATGTCTACCAGGCCCCTATATGTATTATCAGCAAAACCTGCCGAAATTCCTTTTGAAATAATTTTACTTTTTGTGTTTTTTCCAAGATGGATCATTTTTGTTCCCGTATCAGCTTTTTGATGATTGTTTGTAATAGCAATTGAATAAAACTCTCCAACTGAATTATCTCCCTTTAGAATACAACTTGGATACTTCCATGTGATTGCTGAACCTGTTTCAACTTGTGTCCAGGATATTTTTGAATTTTCCCCTTTGCACAATCCTCTTTTAGTAACAAAATTATAAATACCGCCTTTTCCATCCTTATCTCCAGGATACCAATTTTGCACTGTAGAATATTTAATTTCTGCATCATCCAATGCTATTAGCTCAACATTTGCTGCATGTAATTGATTTTCATCTCTCATAGGTGCTGTGCAGCCTTCTAAATAACTTACATAACTACCTTTGTCTGCAATGATTAGTGTTCTTTCGAATTGTCCTGTTTCGGATGCATTAATTCTAAAGTAAGTTGATAATTCCATTGGACATCTAATACCTTCTGGTATGTAAACGAAAGAACCATCTGTAAAAACTGCAGAGTTTAATGTTGCAAAGTAATGGTCAGTTAATGGGATTACAGAGCCCAAATATTTTTTAACAAGTTCAGGGTGTTTTTGAATAGCTTCTGATATCGGACAAAAAATAATTCCTTGTTCTGTCAACTTGTCTTTAAAAGTAGTTGCAACAGATACAGAATCAAATACTGCATCAACAGCAATATTATTTAATCTTTTTTGTTCGACTAGCGCTATTCCAAGTTTGTTGTAAGTTTCCAATAACTTAGGGTCTAAATCTTCAAGACTTTTTGGTTTATCTTTTAAACTTTTTGGAGCAGAGTAATAATATAAGTCTTGGTAATCAATTTTTGGAAATTTTGGTTTTTGCCAATCTGGCTCTTTTAATTGCTGAAGTCTTTCATATGCTTTTAGTCTCCAATCCAACATCCACTGAGGTTCTTTTTTAATGTCTGAAATAAATTTAATTACTTCTTTATTTAATCCCTTTGGGGCTCTAATATTTTCAATATCTGTGGAGAAGCCATATTTATACTCTTTTATTTTTTCTAATTCTTTTTCTCTCATCTTTAAATTCTTGTTTCTAGATTACTTTTTAAAAGATCACCAAGATTTTTTTTATCAAAAAAATCATTGATGTGCATTTCAAGTTCATCCCATAGATAGTGTGTAATGCATTTTGTTAACTTACCATTGCATCCTTTTTTAGACTCTTTTTTGCATTGTACTGTTTTTACTTTTTCTTCTACGGCTGAAAAAATAGTTGATAATTTAATTTGCTCAGGATCTTTTGATAATATATATCCTCCATTGGTGCCTCGTATACTCTTAACAATATTGTTTTTTTTCAATTTTGAAAAAATTTGCTCTAGGTAAACTAAAGATATATTTTGTCTTAATGAAACATCACGGAGTGATATTGGATTTTGGTTATCGAATTTTGCCATATCAGCTAAAGCCATTACAGCATATCTACCTCTAGTGTTTAATTTCATATAATTCCTTCATTAATAGGCTTTTATATATATACCTGACTAAAATAGTCAAGATTAGTTCAAATAAAAAAGCTACCAAATTGACGCTCACATATGATAAACATATTTTTTTTTTGAGATTAATAATCAATATCGTATATGGACAGTAAAATTATTGAAATATTTATTCCTGGACCAGCTGGTCGATTAGAAGCAAAGTACTACAAAAGTAAAAAAAATACTTCGCCTGTGGCCTTAGTGCTACATCCTCACCCTCAATATGGTGGAACAATGAATAATAAAGTTGTGGTAGATATGTTTCATACTTTTATGGATAATAATTTCTCAGTTTGTCGAATGAACTTTAGAGGAGTTGGCAAAAGTGATGGTGAATTTGATAATGGGCAAGGAGAATTAGCCGATGCAGCAGCAGCTCTTGATTGGTTAGAAAAAGAAAATTTTGATAATTCACAATGCTGGATAGCAGGATTTTCTTTTGGGTCATTAATTGCTATGCAACTTTTGATGAGAAGACCCGAAATAAATAGATTTATTGCTGTTTCACCTCAACCAAATGTTTATGACTTCTCTTTTTTATCACCTTGCCCTTCTTCGGGTTTAATGATTTATGGAAAAAAAGATGAACTAGTTCCGGTGGAACATTTAAGTGAATTAAACAAAAGATTAAGTGCACAAAAAGGAATAAAGGTAGAATTTGAGTCAATCTCAGATGCCAATCATTTTTTTTCTGACGCTGATCAAATGTTAATTAAATCTTTGAAGAAATATATAAAGAAAGAATCAACTTTATATTAAAAATTTGAAACCATTTCTCCACCAGTACTAGGTTCTTTGCACCCGGTTGTTTCAGGAAAAGAGATAGGTAATTCCAAAAATGATCTAACGCCTAAGTAAGCAAAAGCTTGGGACTCTATAAAATCTCCATTAAGATGTAAAATAATAGCAGTATCATCTTGTGATGACCTAACATCATCAATTAAAGAAATATTAAATCTATCTTTCTTTAAATTGTTTAATATAGCTTTATTATGTCTTCCCCCTCCACAAACAATAATTCTTTTTAAAACAAGATCTTTTGCAAAATTTAAGATTGCTTTGGCTGTAATAAAACTAAGAGTTGCCGCACCATCTTTTGGTTTTAATTTATTAAATTCTGAAAGATCAAAATCTGAAGTGTCATAAGAAATGTTTTTATTTTTTTGTGTTTTTTTTAATTTATTTAAAAAATTATTAGCAATATTTTGATTAATTTTTCCTTCTAGAGAAATTTTTCCATATTCATCAAAATCTTTATCAAAATTTTTTTTTATCCACTTGTCTATTAAACAATTTCCAGGGCCAATATCCGTTGAAAAAATATTACCTCTATTAAGATAAGTAACATTAGTAATACCTCCAATGTTAACTATAAGTCTTGGATCAACAATTTTCAAATGTTTCATTAATGCTTTATGATAAATGGGTGTTAGTGGAGCACCTTGTCCTCCATTTAAAATATCATTTTCTCTAAAATTAAAAATTATTTTTGTATTTTTTAAGTTTTTATATTTCTCTATACTTTTTTTTAATAGTTGAGCATCGCCTATTTGATGTGTGTATTTATCTGACGGCTTGTGCCATAAAGTTATGCCATGAAAGGCTATAACATCAATTGGGCGACCTCCTCCATATCCAACTATTTGTCTTATCCCCTCCTGATGAAACATGGTAATTTCGTTAGAAAGGTCTTTATATTCATCACTTTTAATAATTTCCTTACATTCATTAGTGCTTGTTATTTTACTTTTAATTCCTCTTATTTTTTGCCTTAAAGTATTTGAAAACTCTAAATAATTGTTGCCTAATAATGATAAATATTCCTTTCCATTCGTTTGAATAATAGAAAAATCAATTCCATCCAAGGATGTGCCACTCATTAGGCCCAAAGCTGTATATATCTTTCCCATTATTATTTTTTTTTATTAAATATTGTATATTGTGAAACTATAGACCTATGAATAAATTTTTAAAAGAATTTAAAGACAGAGGATATTTTTATCAATGCACAAGTGAAGATGATTTGTCAAAATTATTAGATAAAGAAAAAATTAAAGGTTATATAGGTTTTGATTGTACCGCAGAAAGCCTTCATGTTGGAAGTTTACTTCAAATAATGTGTTTAAGATTGATGCAAAAACATGGTCATAGACCAATTGTGCTGCTTGGAGGAGGAACAACAAGGATTGGTGATCCTTCTGGAAAAGATAAAACAAGAAAAATTCTAAGTGAAGAAGAAATAGAAAATAATATAAAAAATATTGAAAAAATATTAAAAAATTATTTAGATAATGATGATCCAAAAACTAAACCTATATTTGTAAATAATTATTCTTGGCTTAAAAATTTAAATTATATTTCTTTTTTAAGAGATATTGGAAAACATTTTACAATAAATAAAATGCTTACATTTGAAAGTGTAAAAACTAGATTGGATAGAGAACAGTCGTTAAGTTATATGGAATTTAACTATATGATCTTGCAAGCATATGATTTTTTAGAATTAAATAAAAAAGAAAATTGTGCCTTACAAATTGGTGGTTCAGATCAATGGGGAAATATAGTTAATGGAACTGAACTTATAAAAAGATATTCTAACAAGCAAGCCTACGGTTTAACAACCCCTCTTATTACATTAGCTTCGGGTGCTAAAATGGGTAAAACAGAAACTGGAGCTGTTTGGTTAGATAAAAAATTACTATCACCGTATGATTATTGGCAATTTTGGAGAAACATTGATGATAGAGATGTGATTAAATTTTTAAAAATATTCACAGATTTAAGTATTGACGAAATAAACAAAATAAAAAATAACAATATTAACCAACTAAAAATTAAATTAGCAAATGAAGCTACATCAATGTTACATGGTAAAGAAAAAGCTTTATCTGCTGAAAAAACTGCAAAGAAAACTTTCGAGGAAAATTCATTGGGTGAAAATTTACCATCAGTAGATATTCAATTAAAAAGTAAAGAAAGTAATATTAGTATAATTGATTTAATCCTTCTGTCAAAACTTGAAAATTCAAAAAGTGAAATAAGAAGACTTATAAAAGGTAAAGCTGTCAAAATAAATAATCAAATAATTAATGATGATAAGTTTTTAATACAAAGAAAATCATTTGGTGAAAACAGTTTTTTGAAATTATCAATTGGTAAAAAAAAACACTTAAAAATTAACCTAACTTAGTTTTTTTTAATTTTTTCCAAAGTTCTGGTTATAAATCTTGGAGTTAAGGTTTTAATAGGATTTACTGTTGTTTTTAAATCTTTAGTTGATCCTTTAATTTTAAAACTCACTCCAAAAACCCCTTCACCAATATTTTTTCCAACAAGAATTTTGCCTAAAAATGGTATAGATCCAATAACTTTATTTAATGTTGTCGCTGGTACAAGAGTACCTCTTAAACTTATCAAACTATTTTTTTCAACATATCCATTCATTAATATCGAAATTGCAGGTCCTATTGCGTAAATCTCATCTATTGTCATCAAATCATTTTTATTAGAAAATTTCATATCAAACTCCTCAAATCTAATACCTTCGCCTGTCATCAAATCTGCAATACCTTGCAATGATGCCAAAGATAAGAGAGTTGCTAGAGCAGGAACATCTCTAACTTTAAATTTAAAAATCTTAATATATGACTTAGAAACATTATTTTTTTTTATTGAAAAAAAGTCAATTTTTCCACCCTTAAAATCTTTGATAAAATTAAATTTTTTAACAAATGGTTCGGCATTATCTGAATACAAAGCAGTTATTTTTTGGTTATTATTCCCTGGTTTTATCGAAAAAGAAAATTTATCTTTATTTGGAAATAGTGATATTAAATTTGCACTTATGATTTTATTTTTATTAAATTCTACATTTCCATTTAAATTTTCTAAATAACTGTTTGCATCTAAAAAAACTTTATCAAGCATAATATCTAAATTAGTATTAAGATTATCAAAATGATCTAAAAATCTTTTGTTTGTTCTATTTTTAAGTAAATCATTGATTAAATCGCTAGAGTCTAGTGATTTTCCTAATAATACATAATTTTTATTATTTTTTTTAATAGTAAAATTATTTAATTTATCTTTTTGATTTATGAAATTAACGTCTACTTTTTTTAAATCCAAAATTTTAAATTTTTGGTTTAATTTTAACTTATCTATCTCAAAATAATTTTCATTTTCTGAATATAATAATTGATCTAAATTTATCTTGTTGTTTTTTAAAAAATTACCTTTCGCTATGATTACAGAAAATTTATTTTTATCTTTAAAATAATCAATTGATTTTAATAGCAATGGGCTGTTATTTACCTCAATGGTCGTATCGAATTTGTAAAGATTGTTATTTTTTAATAGCTCAAATTTTAAATTATCAAATTTTTTATCCAAAGAATATTTAGTTTTTCCTATAACAGACAATTTATCTGTTGAGTAATCTATATCAAAAGTTCCTTCCTTAAAATAAACTAAATTTTTATAGTCTTTTAAATATCTTTTTATAACCGCTGAATCATAGTTAATAAAAAAATGATCAAACTTTAAATTAGATTTAAAATTTAGATCGTTAATTTTTTGTTTTTTATTTATTTTAAAAACAAAATTGTTATCAGTTTCTATTCTAATCTCTTTATCTGATAAAACATCATTTTTTACTTTAAAAAAATCAAATAAAGTTTTTGGATTAATTAATTTTTTTTTATTCTTAAAAGCTCCTTTAACAACATAATCTTCATCTTTTTTTTTTACTATATGTAATTTTATATCATCTTTATCCTTTATGTTGATTTTGTTATTATCTTTATCTTTTATAAAAGAATATTTACTAAAAACATCGATAGATAAATTATTTTTAGAATAATTTGTTTTTATTGTTCCATTTTCAAAATAAATTAAATTCTGATATTTTTTGTTAAAAAATAATTTATCAAATTTAAGTTTTGATATAATTTGTAAGTCTTTGACTTTTAATTTTTTATTAACTTCAAATGAAAATTCATTATCTGTCTCGATAGTTACTTTTTTGTTAGAAAATAAATCTAATTCAAATTTAGAAAGATCAAACAATAATCTAGGATCTATAGAGTTTTTTTTATTTTTTAAATTTCCTTCAACAAAATAATTCTGATTTTTTTTAATTACTTTTAATTTTTCTGAATATATTTTTAATTTTTTGTATTCGAAATTTATGTTTTCGAATTCATATTTTTCATCTGTAATATTAAAATTAAAATTTATATTTTTAGTTTTTTTGTTGTTTAATAAACTTAATTGGACATCTATAATCTCACCACTTGCAAGATAACTTAAATAATTTCCATTTTTTTCGTCAAAATTAACATTTAATTTTGTTTTTATTGAACCTTGTTCGATGCTATTACCTAATAAAATTAATGATAAATTAGTTTTGTACGATTTTAAAAAGTTTAATATATTTTTTACATTGTTCTCTTTGGTAGTTATTTCTATATTTTTAACTCTATTTTTCTTTTTTAGAATAGAAAAAATATCAACTCTGATATTAATTTTAGATAGTTTAATTAGATTATTATTTAAATATAAATTTGTATTATTTGTTTCAAGTTTAATCTCTCTTTTCGGTAAATCTAAAATTAAAATTACTTCTTCAAGTTCTGTGTTTAGTCTTGGTTCAATTCTAATTATTTTATCATTTATTAATTGATTAAATTTACTAGTTTTTATTCCAACTGTACTTAAATAAATTGTCAGAATAGTAAAAAATAATATTAAAAATAAAAATGTGGTTAAAAATATTTTACGCATTTAATTTATAAAGTGAACTTTCTAAAAAATCATCAATTTGACCATCTAATATTTTATCTGGATTTGAGCTCTCAAAATTAGTTCTATTATCCTTTACCATTCTATAGGGATGTAAAACATATGACCTAATTTGGTGACCCCATCCAATATCTGCTTTAGCATTTTCTAAAGTTTTTGTTTCTTGGTCCTTTTTTTTCAATTCATATTCATAAAGTCTAGCTTTAAGCATGTTCATGCATGTTTCTTTATTTTTGTGTTGTGATCTATCATTCTGACATTGTACAACAATTTTAGTTGGTATGTGAGTTATTCTGACCGCACTATCAGTTGTGTTCACATGCTGACCTCCAGCACCACTAGATCTATAAGTGTCTACTCTTATATCTTTATCTAATATTTCTACTTCAATATTTTCGTCGATTACTGGGTAAATCCAGACACTTGCAAAACTTGTATGTCTTCTCGCCCCTGAGTCAAATGGAGAAATTCTTACCAATCTGTGAATTCCTGACTCTGATTTTAAAAAACCGTAAACATATTCTCCAATTATTTTTATTGTTGATGATTTAAATCCAGCTTCATCACCTTTATGTTCGCTAATTAATTGATATTTAAATGACTTATTTGAAGCCCACTTCATATACATTCTTCTAAGCATTTCTGCCCAATCCTGACTTTCTGTGCCACCTGCACCAGCATGTATTTCTAGATAAGCATTTAAACTGTCAGTTTCATTAGATAAAAAACATTTGATCTCATTTTGTTTAGCTTTTTTGAACAAAACTTTAATGTTTGATAATGTTTCGTTAATTATTGTATTATTATTTTCTTCAATAGCTAAATTATAAAGATCAATTAAATCTGTACATTCTTGAACAGATAAATCATATGAATTAATTAAATTTTCATAAGATTTTTTTTTTTTAATTAATTTTTCAGCTTCAAATTTATTATTCCAAAAATTAGGATCTAATATTTGCTCATTTATTTTTTTGAGACTAGAATAAATATAGTGCTTGTCAAAGATACTCCTTTATTCTTTGATTTATTTTTTCTATTTTTGATTTATGTATTATGATTTCGTTATCCATTAATAAAATTTTAAAATATTATTTTTATTTACTTTATATTTTAAATCATCTTTATCTTCAAAATTTATTACTTTAATTTTATCCTTTTTAAAAACTTCAATAATTGTTTTTTTGGATCCAAAACTAGCTTTTTTGCCAGTTTTTGCGTCAATAACCATCATTTTAATATTTTTCGCTACCTTAAATGGTCTTGCATCTGTTTTTTTTATTGTTTTTTTTATAAAAGATTTAAATATAGGCATGGCTGTTTTTGCTCCAGTTTCATATCTGCCTAAACTTTTAGGTTCATCAAAACCAACATATACACCAACTACTAAATTTGAAGTAAAACCAATGAACCAGGCATCAGTATTTTTATTTGTTGTTCCTGTTTTTCCAGCTAAATCTAAATTCAAGTCTTTAAGGCCCCTGCCTGTACCTCTTTTAATTGCTCCTTCTAACATTGAAGTAATTTGATAAGCAGTTTCTTGAGAAAATATTTGAGGAAAATTATCTGTAATTTTTGGAATATTAGTTCCAAGAAAAGAAATTTCACTACATTTTTTACATAATCTTTTCTCAGAACTGTAAATAGTTTTACCTTCACTGTCTTGAATCCTGTCCACAAATATTGGTTCAATCAATTTTCCTCCATTTACAAAAGAACAGTATGCGGCTGTTAAATTTAATAAAGTTGTTTCTGCAGAGCCCAATGATATTGACATCAGTTCTTCAGGATTATCATAGATATTTAATTTTTTTGAGAAATTAGTTATTTTATTTATACCTAATTCTTGAGCTATTCTAACTGTCATTAAGTTTCTAGATTTTTCTAGCCCTGTTCTAAGTGTTGAAGGTCCATAAAATTTTTTACCATAGTTTTCAGGCTTCCACATTTTTAAATCTTCACCTTGATCTAAAACTATAGGCGCATCTAAAATTAGAGTTGATGGTGTAAAATCATTTTCTAAAGCTAAAGCATATATAAAAGGTTTAAATGCTGAGCCAGGTTGTCTTAAAGCTTGTGTTGATCTATTAAATTCACTTTTTTTGAAACTAAAACCACCAGACATAGCCAAAACTCTTCCTGTAAAAGGATCAATCACAACAATTCCTCCATTAGCTTTCGGAATTTGTTTTAAACTATATAAATTATTTTTTAATTTTTTTACATAAATTACATCACCAATTTTTAAAATATCTATAATTTCTTTTTTTGTCCAAGATATATCTTGATATTTAATTTTGCCTTTATTATTTTGGTTTGTTTCTATTTCTGCATAAAATTTGTCTATTTTTTTTACAATTGCTAAATTCCATCCTATAGATTTTTCTAAATCAAATTTTTCTAAACCTTTAGTCCAAGATTTAGATATTTTTTTATTTAATAAAGGTCCTCTCCAACCTTTTCTTTTATCATACTTTATTAAACCTTCTCTTAAAGTTTGTGTAGCAATTTCTTGAATTTTTAAATTAACTGGTGTTTTAATATTAAATCCTTGTTTATAAACTTTCTCAAAACCATATTTTTCTACAATTGATTTTCTAACATCTTCAACATAATATCTTGCATCTTCTAAATATATTCTTTTTCTTTTGTTTAACTTAATTTTTGATTGAATTAATTCATTGTATTTTTTTTTATCTATATAAGAATTTTCAAAAAGATTTTGAATTACCAAATCTCTTCTATATTTAGCTAAAACAATATTTTTAAAAGGATTATATCTACTGGGCGCTTTAGGTAATGCTGCTAATAAAGATGCTTCAGCATAATTTAATTTACTTATTGGTTTATCAAAATATTCTAAACTTGCAGAAGCTATCCCATAAGCCCCTTCTCCTAAGTAAATTTGATTGAGATATAACTCTAAAATTCTTTCTTTTGTTAGAGCTCTTTCGATCCTAAATGCAAGTATTGCTTCTTTAATTTTTCTATTAATACTAACTTCGTTGGTGAGCAAGAAATTTTTTGCCACTTGTTGAGTAATTGTTGAGGCACCCTCAAGTCTTTTTGATGAAATTACATTTGATATATTGCGTACAACTGCTCTAACAATACCCTTTGCATCAACACCTGGATGGCTAAAAAAATTTTTATCCTCTGCAGATAAAAAAGCATAAATCACTATTTTTGGTATTGAGTTATAAGGAACAAAAATTCTTTTTTCTGAAGAAAAATCACTTACCAATTCACCTTCTCCAGAATAAAGTTTGCTTGAAACTGAAGGTTTATAATTTTTTAAAATTTTATAATCAGGTAATTTGTTTGAATAGGTCCAAAGAATACTTATTACAAACACAAAAACAGCAATAATACTTACCAATGAAAAAAGTAAAATTTTTCTAATTAAAGTACTCATTTTGGTATTAATTACTTGATGAATTTGTTAATGTTAAGGCACAGAATTTAAAAATTAAAATGAAAAAAAATAATCAAAAATTATGGCAAAAAATTTATACATTGATGCATCACATCCGAGTGAAACTAGAGTTGTTCTTAAATCAAACGAATATATTGAAGACTACGAGTACGAGAGTGTAAACAACACTTTAATAAAAAATAATATATATCTAGGTAAAGTAAGTAGAATAGAGCCTTCTCTACAAGCTGCATTCATTGATTTTGGAAGGGAACGGCATGGATTTTTGTCGTTTAATGATATTCAATCTGATTATTATCAAATTCCCCAAAATGATTTAGAAAAAATTAAAGAAGAGGAAAAAAAAGCTAGAGAAGAACTTTTAAAAGAAAGTGAAAAAACAGAACAAAATATTATTGATAGTGGAGAACAAGAGATAAATAATCAGGATCCAATTGAACAAAACCCCACTGAAAGTTCTATTGAACAAAATAAAAAAGAACAAAGATTTCCCTCAAAAAAATATAAAATCCAAGAAGTAATAAAACCTCAACAAGTTATTCTTGTTCAGGTCTTAAAAGATGAAAGAGGGTTAAAAGGTGCTGCGCTTAGTACTTTTATTTCTCTAGCAGGAAAATTTATTGTTTTAATGCCAAACACTCCTAAAGGTGGAGGTATATCAAGAAAAATTTTTTATCCTGCTGAAAGAAAAAAAATTAGAAATATTTTAAACCAAATTGAAATCCCAAAAGAAATGGGAATTATAGTTAGAACTGCAGGCTCAAATAAAACAAAAAATGAAATTGATATAGATTTAAAAAATTTAATAACAGTATGGAACTCTATAAAAGAAAACGCTATGAGTTCTATAGCGCCATCATTAATTCATCAAGAAAGTGATATTATAAAAAGATCAATAAGAGATATGTACGATCAAGAAACCCAAAATATAATTATTGAAGGCAACGAAGGTTACCAAAAAGCAAAAAACTATATGAAACTTATGATGCCTAAAAATTTAAAGAAAATAAAAAAATATAGAAATAAAATTCCTCTCTTTTTTAATGAAAAAATAGAATCCAAACTGTTTGAAATTTTTGAAACACAAGTTGGGCTAAAATCAGGTGGATATTTAGTTATTAACCCTACAGAAGCTTTAGTCTCAATAGATATAAATTCAGGAAAATCAATCAGACAAAAAAATGTTGAGAGTACTGCTTTAGATACAAATTTAGAAGCAGCTGAAGAAATAGCTAGACAAATAAAACTTAGGGATTTATCAGGCCTAATAATAATTGATTTTATAGATATGTTAAATTACGGAAATAGAAGACAAGTTGAAAGAAGATTAAAAGATAAATGTCGTTCTGACAGAGCTAGAATTCAAATCGGAAGAATAAGCAATTTTGGACTATTAGAAATGTCAAGACAAAGACTAAGAGAAAGTAATATTAAATGGAATATAAGATTATCAAATGAAACATTTGCGCTAAAAATTATAAAATTAGTTGAGTTAAAATCTATTGAAAATAAATCAAAAATAATAAAAATTTCTGTAAATGAAAAAATTAGTCAATTTATTAAAGAAAACTATGCTGATGACATCAATTATTTTAAAAAGAAAAACAAAGTAGAAATTAATATTTTTTCAAATAACTCTCTGGATTGTTCAGATTATATATTAGAATTTTTTTCTAAAACTAATAAAGTTTTAGAAAAAATAGAAAAAATTTCTGTTTTAAAAAAAATAGTAAACTTAAAGCAAGAAATTAAAAAAACGAAGAAAAAAAAATTTTACAAAAAAAAATATTTTAAAAAAAAGATTAAATAATTCCACTTTTAGGAGACGAAGCATTTCCTAAAATATTTTTTTTAATTCTTCCTGATAAAAAAGATTTTCTACCCGCAATTACTGCAAACTTCATTGCCTCTGCCATTTGAAAAGGATTGTTAGCTTTTGCTATAGCAGTATTTATTAATACTCCATCACAACCCATTTCCATTGCTATAGATGCATCTGAAGCTTCTCCTAGGCCTGCATCAATTATTAAAGGTAATTTAGTTTGTTGTCTGATAATTTTTATATTTAGTTTGTTTTGAATTCCTAAACCAGATCCTATTGGAGCTGCCAATGGCATAATTGCACAAGCTCCAACATTTTCTAATCTTTTTGCCATTAACGGATCATCGTTACAATAAACCATTACCTTGAATCCTTCTTTTGTTAAAACTTCAGTAGATTTTAATGTTTCTATCATATCTGGAAAAAGATTTTTTTTATCTCCTAAAACTTCTAACTTAACTAATTTCCATCCACCAATTTCTCTTGCTAATCTTAAAGTTCTTAACGCTTCTTCGGAAGTAAAGCATCCTGCTGTATTAGGCAAATATGTAATTTTTTTAGGATCAATATAATCCATTAATAGGGGTTTTTTTTTATCAACAATATTTACTCTTCTAACTGCTACTGTAACTATTTGTGCTCCAGATATTTTAATTGCATTTGCACATTCTTGCATATTTTTATATTTGCCAGTTCCAACAATTAATCTTGAATAAAATTTTCTTTTTGCAATTAAAAATAAATCTTTATTTTTCATCATCCACCACCTATAAAATGTACTATTTCCAATTTATCTTTATTTTTTAAAGTAATATTTTTTAATTTTTTTTTATCTATAATTTTATTATTTAGTTCTATTGCTACTTTATTTAAAGGAATATCTAGTTTTTTTACTAAACTGCTAGCCTTTAAATTTTTTTCAGCAGTAAAATTTTTACCATTGATTTTTATTTTTATTTTATTATTGGTTTTCATATAATATAAGATTTATTGTGAACAATATAATAATAATTAATGGTCCAAATCTTAATCTATTAGGTGAAAGAGAACAATCACAATATGGAAAAATAACTTTTGAAAAGTTAAAAGATATTAGTCATAAAAGATCAAAAGAATTAGGAATAAATCTAAAATTTCTTCAATCCAATATCGAAGGAGAAATTGTAACAATGATACAAGATGCTAGAAAAAATTATGATGGAATAATTATAAACGCTGCAGGTTTTACTCATACGTCAGTATCAATAAGAGATGCTCTAGCTATTTACAAAAAACATAAAATTGAACTGCACATATCAAATATATACAAAAGAGAAGAATTCAGACGTAAATCCCTTATTAGTGATGTCGTTACTGGAGTAATTTGTGGTCTTGGAGAAAATGGATATATTTTGGCCATAAATGCAATGCATGAGTTAATAAAGAATGGAAATTGATAAAAAAATAATTAAAAAATTAATTGAAACTTTAGATGATTTAAAAAAATCTTTAAAAGATAAAAATATTTTTAATAGCGATAGTGCGGTTGAAGAAGAAATCCTAACTCCTAAAGAAGTTGTAAAAAGTCCCATAGTTGGGACAGCTTACCTTGCTTCTGAGCCAGGTTCTAAGCCTTTTGTTTCTGTAGGAAAAAAAATAAAAAAAGGTGATACCGTTATGATAATCGAAGCTATGAAAACTATGAACCATATTCCTTCATCAATTGATGGAGTAGTAAAAGAAATCTGCGTTAAAGATGGTCAACCAATAGAATATGACCAAGTCCTAATTATTCTCGAATAATGTTTAAAAAAATATTGATCGCCAATCGAGGTGAAATTGCTGTTCGAGTAATTAGAGCATGCAAAGAATGGGGTATCCAAACCGTAGCTGTACACTCTAATGTTGATAAAGATTCAATGCATGTAAGATTAGCTGATGAAAGTGTTTGTGTTGGTTCTCATCAACCGACTAACAGTTATTTAAATATACCTGCAATACTCTCAGCTGTTGAGCTTACAAATTCTGAGGCAGTCCACCCAGGATATGGATTTTTATCTGAAAACCCTGAATTTGCAAAAATCTTAGAAGAAAATAATATTAAATTTATAGGTCCTTCTTCTAAATTAATTCAAATGATGGGTGATAAAATTCAAGCAAAAAAAATTGCAAAAGAATATGGATTGCCAGTAATTGAAGGATCTGAAGGAAGTATTTCTGATATAGTTGAGGCTAAAAAGATTTGTGAAAAAATAGGTTTTCCCGTTTTAATTAAAGCTGCTGCAGGTGGTGGTGGCAAGGGAATGAAAATAGTTAAAGAAGAAAATGAATTTGAAGAATTATTTTTAACAGCAAAAATAGAAGCAAAAAAATACTTTGGTAATGATGAAGTTTATATTGAAAAATTTTTTCAAAATCCTCGTCATATAGAAGTACAAGTTATGTCTGGAAAAAATAGAACTGTACATTTGCATGAAAGAGATTGTTCTGTTCAAAGAAGACATCAAAAACTCATAGAAGAAACTCCAAGCCCAATACTAAATGATCAAATTAGAAAAGATTTATTTGAAAAAACAGTAAATATGGTCAGTCAGATAGGTTATGAAGGTGCAGGAACTGTTGAATTTATTTATGAAGATAAAAAATTTTATTTTTTAGAAATGAATACAAGAGTACAAGTAGAACATCCTGTTACTGAAGTTGTTACTGGGATAGATATAATTAAAGAGCAAATACACATAGCTTTTACTGGGAATACAGCTCTTGTCCAAGATGAAATAAAACCAAGAGGTCATGCAATAGAATGTAGAATAAATGCTGAAGATCCAAGCAAAAATTTTCGACCTTCGCCAGGTAAAATAGGAATGTGTCATGTACCATCTGGTTTTAGAACAAGAGTAGATGGTGCAATTTTTCAAGGCTATAACGTAACACCTTATTATGACAGTATGATATGTAAATTAATTTGCCATGGAAGAAATAGAACAGAAGCTATTCAAAGAATGAAGAGATCATTAGACGAATTTGTTGTTGAAGGAATTACAACAACAATTAACCTTCATAAAAAATTACTAAATCATAGAAAATTTATAAATTCAGATTTTAATGTATCTTGGCTAGATAAAGAAAAAATTCTATAAATTAAAAACATTTCAATAACCAGATATCATATACTGGGTGGTCAAACGGTCTTATCGAAGGGCTTGAGGAAAATGTCCAGCCATTAAAAATAAATACTTTATCATTATCTTTCATCGTAATATCTCTAACTTGCAAGTATGCTGTAACTTCAGGGTTATCATCGAATTCTGAATTTCTACATTTTAATATCTTTATAAATAAGTTTTCATACTGTTTCTCTTCATTAATTTTTAGATTTAACTTAATAGTTTTAGAACTTACCTTGTCTAAAATTTTAATTTCAACAAAGTGTGTATTTTGAGATTTATTATCTGCAATTAAATAAGAATTAAAAAAAAAATATAAAAAAAAAATTAAAAATATTATTATTTTTTTCTGATCAATTTTTCCAAGTTTTATATTTTTTACTAACAGCATTTTTATTTTTTTTAGGATTATAAGCTTTATCAGAACCTGTAAGATTTGATTGATGAGGTTTTTGCCAATCAAATTTTTTTAAATTGTGCAAATTTTCAATTTTATTTTTTGTAAAATGTATCCAAGAATACCATTCATTAGGAATTTTAGTTGCATCAACTTCACTTTTATAAATTACCCATCTTCTTCCAGTTTTACTTTCATAATATTTATTTCCTAAATCATCCTCCCCAACCAGTTTACCAAAAAATAAAGTGAGAAGTCTAGTTCCCAAAGTTTGATGATTCCACCAAGTAAAAATTTCTTTAAGTAGTGTCAACATAAATTTTTAATAATTATTCAATTTAAAATTGTAAAAAATAAATTAGACTAAAATTATAATTTGTATATACAATATTTGTCCTAAGACTCAAAAATTATAATTAAAGGAATTATGGCCAAATATTTAGTAGAAACATATTACAATTGCACATTCAAAGTAAGTCACTACCTGGATGAAGTAAATGATGCTGAATTACAAAATTTAGAAAAACGTGAAGATGGAAAGTTTGAAATATTAGACGTTAAATTAGATAATAGAAAAACTAAGAATTTAGATGCGAAAAATCTTACTTTAGAGGATAAAAAACAAGTTCAAAAATTAGATATAGTTACTGAAAAAAACTCTATATCAGCTGCAAAAAATAACCAATATTTTGTTAAAAATGTAAGCGATGGAATGAGTAAAAGGTTTAGTATGCCAGATAGACGTAAAGGTTATATTCAGAAAGCCACTATTGGTAATCATAAGGTATATCTTCACACTGGTGAATATGAAGATGGAAAAATAGGAGAAATTTTTATCGATACAAGCAAAGAAGGTGAATTAGTTAAAGCATTAATGAATAATTTTGCTATTGCTGTTTCACTGGGATTGCAATACGGGGTGCCACTCGATGAGTTTGTTAGTGCTTATGTTGGAACTAAATTTGAGCCTTCTGGCAAAGTACAAGGTAATGACAGAATTTTGAGCGCTACATCAATACTTGATTATATCTTTAGAGAACTAGCAATTTCATATTTAAATAGAGAAGATCTTGCTCATACACCTTCTATTGGGGGAGCTGATAAATTGACTGATGAAAAATCAGAAGATATCTCTGAAGATCAAAATCAATTTTTAAAAATTGTAAAAGATATGACAAGTAAAGGGTTTTTGAGAAGTAATTACAAAAAAAAATTGGTTGATTTATCTGATATTAGAATAAATTTAAAAGGTAAAAAATAAACTCTTATTTCTTTTTAATTGTTAAACCAAGCTCTTTAAGTTGTTCCTCATTAACAGCTGATGGTGCTTTCATCATTAAATCTTGAGCATTTTGATTCATTGGAAACATAGTTACTTCCCTTATATTTTTTTCACCTGCAAGCAACATCACTATTCTGTCAATGCCGGGTGCTATTCCGCCATGTGGAGGTGCTCCATAACTCAATGCATTAATCATTCCGCTAAACTTTTCATCTACAGCTTTTTTATCATAACCAGATATTTCAAATAATTTATACATTAACTCTGGTCTATGGTTTCTTATTGCGCCTGAAGATAATTCTATACCATTGCAAACAATGTCATATTGAAAAGCTTTTAATTCTAATGGTTTTGATAAATCTAGATTATTAATATCACCTTGAGGCATAGAAAAAGGATTATGGCTAAATTTAATTTCCTTTGAAATTTCATCTACTTCAAACATTGGGTAATCAATAATCCAACAAAATGCAAAAGAGTTTTCATCGATTAAATTTAAATCATTAGCTATTTTTTGCCTTGCTGAAGATAATATTTTCTCAACATCTTTTTTTTTTCCGCATGATAAAAAAACACTATCACCTACTTCGGCTGAAGAAATTGAAATAATTTCATTAATAGCTTCGGGCCCAAAAAATTTTCCAACTGGACCTTTACCTGTTAACTTTTTATCTTTTTCTATAGTAAAGTATGCTAGGCCTGAAGCACCTTGTTCTTTGGCCCAGCTATCAATGTTATCAAAAAAGCTTCTAGGTTTATCTTTTGTTTTTTTAGTTACAATTCCTCTAACAATAGATCCCGATCTAACTAGTTTTTTAAAAATATCAAATTTGACATCTTCTCTTTCAAATATCTTTGTAAAATCATTTATTTGTAGTGGATTTCTTAAATCAGGTTTATCAGTACCATACTTTAACATTGAGTCTGCAAATTTAATTCTTGGGAACTTTTGAAAAATCATTTTTTTAGTTGAAAATTTTTTAAATAAACTAGTTATTAATTTTTCAACAACTTCAAAAACATCTTCCTGTTCAACAAAAGACATCTCAAGATCAAGTTGATAGAATTCTCCTGGACTTCTATCTGCTCTTGCATCCTCATCTCTAAAACATGGAGCAATTTGAAAATATTTATCAAATCCTGAAACCATTATTAACTGTTTAAATTGCTGAGGTGCTTGAGGTAGTGCATAAAATTTTCCTGGATTTAATCTACTTGGTACTAAAAAATCTCTGGCTCCCTCTGGACTTGATGAAGTTAAAATAGGTGTTTGAAATTCAAGAAATCCTAATTTTTCCATTTCAGATCTAATAAAAGATATTATTTTAGATCTTAATATAATGTTTTGATGAATTTTTTTTCTTCTTAAGTCTAAAAACCTATATTTAAGTCTAATCTCTTCAGCATATTCCTGATCACTAAATACTGGTAGAGGTAACTCTTTTGTTGATCCTAAAATTTTAAATGATGATATAGAAATTTCTATTTCTCCACTTTTTATTTCTTTATTAACGGTATCCTTTGATCTTTCTAAAACTTTTCCATTAATTTGCACAACTGTTTCTAATGGTAATTTTTCTAATTCATTAAAATCTGAATTATTTTTCTGAATTACACATTGTGTAATCCCATAATTATCTCTTATATCTAAAAATAAAAGATTTCCATGATCTCTTTTTTTGTTTATCCATCCAGATATAGATATTTCTTTATCTTTGTGGTCCAGGGTTATATCTCCACAAGTATGTGTTCTATATTTATTCAATTTTACCTACAAAATTTCTTTTATCGTTTTAAAATCTATTGGTTTCTTACTTTTTAAACTTAATTCATCAATCTTATATATAAAATCAGAAATTTTACCATACGATCTGTCAATTCTTTTAATAATAAAATCAATAAATTTTTTATCAATCTCAATTTGTCTGTCTGAAAAATTTTTTAATATTAATGCAAACATTAATTCATCATCTGGTTTATCAATTTTTGCAAAAAGACAATTTTTTGATCTAGATTTTAAGTCATTCAAGTCAAAATTTATTTCATTAATTGGTTTAATTGAATTAATTAATAAATACTTATTGTCATGATCGACTAAATTAAATAGTGAATATAACAATCTCTCTTCTGTAAAATTGTCAAAATTATCTAATACTATGTTTTCATGTAATTTTAGTTTTTTTAAGATTTCATCATTTAACTGCTCTTCGGTAATCTTTATACACTTGTTTTTATTACAAAAAATATTAGCCAAATGCGATTTTCCACTAAATTTTTCGCCATAAATATTTAAGATATTTTTTTCCCATTTTGGCCACTTCTCAATTAACTGAAATGCAAAATAATTACTCTTACTAACAAAAAAATCATCATAATTAAAGTTTTGACTGTAATTAAAATTAAACAACAGTTGGTTTAAGTTTTTCATTCAATTCTCCAAATCTTATAAGATGTATTAATCTTAAAATTGTCTATCTCAAATTCAGTTGCAAATTTGTCTGGAGAACTATTATAGATTATTTTGTAAATTGTTTCATCGCTTGAAAAATGGTCAATATAAAAATTTGATACTAGATCTAAATTTAAAAGTTTCTTTTCAAATTTTTGTATCAATTGATAATTTTTTGAGTCTAAAGATAAAGTTACAGGTAATTTGATTGAAGTATTAATTAAATTAATTTTTTTCCACTCATCTTCATAATATACTTTTAGTTTTTTAATTAAATTATAAAATGAATTTTTATCATAATTTTTTATTTCAGGAAAAATTTTATTTGATACAATTAAATTATTATTAAGATTTATTTTTGAAAAAACTCTTAATTTATCTTTATCATTAAAAAAAATCACAATTATATAATCTTCTAAATCATACTTTGAAATAATTTTAGAAAAATCATAATCTTCTATATTATTCAGGTTTATTTTTATTAAGTTTAAATCATCTAAATCTTCATTTGGTAAAATGTATTTTAAAAGAAAATAATTTTCATTAAAACTGTTCCAATTGAAATAAAATGGGTTTTCACTAAAAAGAGAAATTTGACTTTTTTCACTATCTATTAAAATTGGCATTAAAAATACATTTTTTTCCACTGGAATAGATGGAAAAATATTATTTCTTTCTAATAGTTCATGTACTTGTTTTTTGTCAAAATCTACTTCAAAATTAGCTATATATTTATTGTCAATAAATTTTTCATCTATTATGGAAAAAGAATTAATTAAACTTTTAATTATATTTTGATTAATATATTTTGTCCTCTTTATGTTATAAGAAATATTTATTTGTAACATAAGTTCTTCAAACGCAGTTTTAAATGCAATGTCTATCAATTTTTCTTTATTAAAATTAAGTTCATATGGTTCTGAAATTTTTATATCAACAATCTTATAAGTATTTGCTGATACTATAGTTGTGGAAAACTTAATAAAAAATATTAAGAAAAATAAAAAGGATATATAAAATCTTAAATAATTTTTTATTTTATTCATATAATTATAACAATGACAAAAACTAGTTTAACATACGAAAAAAGTGGAGTTAACATTAAAGAAGCTGATAAATTTGTAAAATTTGTATCCTCATTATCAAAAAAAAGAATAAAAAGTAAGAAATTCGAAAATATTGGTGGATTTGGATCAATTACAAACATACCAAAAAAATTTAAGAATCCTCAGTTAGTAGCTAGCACTGATGGGGTTGGTACAAAGATTGAAATTGCAAATCTTTTAAATAAATATGACACTATAGGAATAGATTTGGTTGCAATGTGCGTTAATGATTTAATCGTTCAAGGAGCTAAACCGCTTATATTTTTAGATTATATTTCAATAAATAAAGTTGATTTAACTAAGTTAAAATTAATCTTAAAAGGAATAATTAAAGGATGTAAATTATCAAACTGTGAATTGGTAGGTGGTGAAACTGCAGAAATGCCTGGCACTTACTCTAAAGGTAAATTTGACATAGCTGGTTTTTCAGTAGGTTTAGTTGATAAAAATAAAATATTAAATAAAGAAAATATAAAAAAAAATAATTTAATTATAGCAATACCTTCGAGTGGGATTCATTCAAATGGCTATTCTTTAATTAGATATGTTTTAAATAAAAAAAAAATTAATTTAAGTAAAAATAAATTTTTAAAAACAGAATTAATCAAACCCACAAAAATTTATGTTAAGGAAGTTTTAAAATTACTTAAATACAATCTAATCAACGGATGCGCAAATATTACAGGTGGTGGACTTGCAGATAATATTAAAAGAGTTATCCCCAATGGATTAACAGCAAATATCGATTTAAGTAAAATAAAAACTAAAAAAATATTTAAATGGATTAAAAAAAATAATATTGATGATAAAGAAATGCTAAAAACATTTAATTGTGGTGTTGGTTTTTGTATTATAATTAATCAAAAGAATTTTAATAAAATAAAAAAATTTTTCACGAAAGAATTTGAACCATATATTATTGGAAATATAATTGCTGGTAAAAATAAAATTAAAATTAATGAAAAAATTAATTGGTCTTAAAAAGACTAAAACTGCTATTTTTATATCTGGGAAAGGTAGTAATCTAAAAAATTTAATAAAGTTTTCAAAAAAAAAAAATTCTCTTATTTCTATTGAATTAATTATTTCAAATAATAAAAAAGCAAAAGGTTTAAAATATTCTAGTCAATATAATATTTTAAAAAAAATATTTAATTTTAATAATAAAATTGATGAAAAAAAATTATTAACTTTACTTAATAAAAAAAAAATAAAATTTATTTGTCTTGCGGGCTTTTTGAAAATTTTATCAAAAAATTTTATAAAAAAATTTGATGGTAAAATAATAAATATTCATCCTTCTCTTCTTCCAAAATACAAAGGTTTAAATACACATCAAAAAGCCATTAAAAATAAAGATAAATTTTCAGGTTGTACTGTGCATTATGTAAATTCAAAACTAGATTCAGGAAAAATAATTCTTCAGAAAAAAGTTAGTATAAATAAGAAGGATAATGAATTTTCTTTAGAAAAAAAAGTTCTTAAAGCAGAATATTTACTTTATCCAAAGGCTATAAATAAAATATTAAGTTAATCTTTAAAAAAAAAATCGATTTCTATTTTCGCATTTTCTACACTGTCAGATCCATGTACTGAGTTTTTATCTATGGAAATTCCATATTTTTTTCTAAGAGTCCCCTCAGCTGCATTTTCTGGATTGGTTGCTCCCATTAGCTCTCTGTTGGATAAAACAGCATTTTCTTTTTCTAGTATCATAACCAAAATTGGTCCAGATGATAAATATGCACATAAATCATTATAAAAAGGCTTAGTTTGATGAACTTTATAAAATTGTTCTGCTTCCGTTTTTGATACCTGTATTTTTTTTTCTTTAAGAATGTTAAATCCTTTATTTCTAAGCATATTTTTAATTTCTTCTTCCAATTTTCTTTCTACAGCATCTGGTTTTATAATTGATAATGTTTTTTCCAAATTACTCATAGTTATCCTCTACAAATTGATTTAATAATCTTACTCCATAACCAGTTGCTCCACCTGGATTTAAAGCTCCTGCATATTTTGAAAAAGCCATACCGGCTATATCAAGATGAGCCCAAGGTGTTTTATTAATTATAAATCTTTGTAAAAATTGTGCTGCTGTTGTTGAGCCAGCACCCCCTACATAATTTATATTTTGCATATCTGCTGTTTTTGAATCCATAAGCTTATCATAGTTTTTATGTAGAGGTAATCTCCAAACTTTTTCATCAACCTTTTCTCCAGCATCAAAAATCTGTTTTGACAGTTTATCGTCATTTGAAAAAAGTCCCGCATACTCAGATCCCAAACAAACAATTATAGCTCCTGTTAAAGTTGCTAGATCTATCATTAGTTGAGGTTTAAATTTTTTTTCTGTAAAACTTAATGCATCTGCCAAAACTAATCTTCCTTCCGCATCAGTATTTAAAACTTCTATAGTCTTACCGCTGTATGACTTGACTATATCACCAGGTCTTTGTGCATTTCCACCTGGCATATTTTCAACAAGTCCTACAACTCCAACAGCATTTATTTTTGCTTTCCTCATTGCAAAATTTTTCATTAATCCTACTACTACAGCTGATCCTGCCATATCATATGTCATATCTTCCATAAACCTTGCGGGTTTTAAAGATATGCCCCCTGTATCAAAACAAACTCCTTTTCCAACAAATCCTAAAGGTTTTGATTTTGATTTAGATCCTTTCCACTCAATGGTGACAAGGTAGGTTCCTCTTATGCTTCCCTGGCCTACTCCTATTAATGCATTCAAGCCTAATTTTTTTAATTTTTTTTCATTATAAACTGTAACTTTTAATCCATATTTTTTTAATTTAAGTAATCTTTTTGCATATTCATCTGGATGTAAAATATTTCCAGGTTCTGAAACAAGATCTCTAGTAAAAAACGTTCCTTCTTCTAGAGCTTTAAATTTTAATTTATTTTTTAATGATAAGACGTTTTGTTTCCCAATTAAACTAATTGTTATGATGTTTTTTATCTTTTTCGACTTATATATATTAAATTCATATGATTTTAATTTAAGTCCATGCATGAAACGACCTATAAAATCTTTTCCAAGTTTATTTTTTACACTTTCAGTAATTATCGATACATCTTTAAAAGAACTTTTTTTTATAAAATTATAAAATTCTGCACCTAAATTTTCTACATCGGTACCTTTTAGGTTTTTTTTTAAAGATATAAAAATAAGAGTAGTTTTTTCATTTATGTTAAATGAAATAATATTGTCTTTAGTGTTTTTTTTATTTTTTAAAATTTTTTCAACATAAGAAGTTTCATTTTTTGATAAAAAACTTCCTGTATTTTTTATTTGGAATTGATCTTCAGCAAATAAAGCAAATACTCCTGAATTGCTTGATTTAGCCTTATTTTTGTAGAGAACTTGAACAGTCATGTATTATTAAATATATACTTAATTTTGACACGTATATATGTTCAAAAATATTGAAATTCAATGAAAAAATTAATTTTTAAAAATATTTTTACTGATGTTATGTATTTTTTTTTAATAACATCATTGAGCTTAACTCTAGTAGTCTGGGTAATTCAGGCAGTAAATTTGCTGGATCTTGTTTCGGAGGATGGCCATGGATTTAAACTCTATTTTTTATACACTCTTCTAATTTTACCTAAAATATTCACCAAATTAATAATTTTTTTATTTTTTTTATCAACTTTTTATGTGTTAAACAAATATGAAGAAAATAATGAAATACTGATATTTTGGACATTTGGCGTCAACAAATTAGAATTTATAAATAAATTTATATTTTTCGCCTTTTTTTTTGTATTATTGCAATTATGTCTTAACTTTTATGTTGTACCAAAAACTTTATTTGAAGCACGACAGCTGTTTAAACAATCTGACTTTAACTACTTCCCATCTCTAATTAAATCAAAACACTTTAACGACAACACAAAAAATTTAACAATTTTTATTGAAGATAAAGATCCAAAAGGAAATTTCAGAAACATATTTGTTAAAGAAAAGTTTGATAATAATAATTCTCAAATTATCAATTCAAAAACAGGAAAAATAATTGAAAAAGATAAAAAATCTTTTCTAGTCTTAAACAATGGTAATATTGTAAATTTAGAAAAAGACAAAACTAGCAACATTAAGTTTGATAAATTTGAATTAAATTTATCAAGTCATAAATCAAAAACGGTTACACATGTAAAAATTCAAGAGACAAATAGTTATGATATATTAAAATGTGTTAAATCATATTATTTTAACTATAACAAATCATCTTCAGTCTACATAGATGAAAATATCGTAAACTGTACAACAAGTTCAATTCAACAAATTAAAAAAGAGTTTGCCCAAAGATTATTTAGTCCAATATATATTTTAATTATTGGATTAATTACAAGCAGTTTAATTTTAAAATCAAAAAGCAACCAGATTTATAATAAATACAAAACTTTTATATTTATAACAGGAATAATAATAATTATTTTATCTGAAATCTCCTCAGAATATGTGGGTATTTCTCTTATACATATGATATTTAATTTATCCTTACCAATACTTTTAAGTATAATTTTTTATTTAACAATTCTAATATTCTTAAAAATTAGAAAACAATCCCAATGATTATTAAAACATATCACTATTATATTATTAGAAAATTTATTAAAAAAGTACTTTTAGTTAGTGCTATTTTTTTGTCACTAATTTTTTTTTTAAATATTTTTACAGAAATTAAATTTTTAGAAAATTATAATGTAGAATTTTATTTTCCTATAATGCTAACAGCACTTAATACCCCTTCATTAGTTTTTGAAACCTTTCCATTTATATTTTTTATTTCCACTCAATTATTTTTTATAGACTTTTATGAAAATCAAGAACTTATAATTTTTAAAAATTTTGGTATTGATAATTTGAAGTTTATAAAAATAATAAGTATTATTTCATTCTGTTTGGGAGTTTTAATTTGTTTGTTATTTTATAATTTATCTGCAGGTTTAAAAAATTCTTATTTGATTTTTAAAAATAATTATTCTAAAGATAATACATATCTTGCTGTAGTAAACGAAAATGGTCTCTGGATAAGAGATGAATCAAATGAAAATATTAAGATAATTAATGCTGAATCATTTTCAAATAACTCACTAAATGATATTTCTATAAGCGTTTTAAATAAAAAATTTTACTTAATCAAAACATTAAAAGCGAAAAGTGCTAAAATTCAAAATAAAGAATGGATTCTGGAAAAAGTCTATATTTTTAATGATGATGGATCAAAAGACTATTTTGAAAATTATAAGTTTAAAACAAACTTTGATAAAAAAAAAATTAATAGCTTATTTTCAAATTTAACTTCTTTAAATATTTTTGAATTAATTAATCTAAAAAAAGATTATATAAATTTTGGATATTCTACTTTAGAAATAGAAAATCATTTGCACAAATTATATTCATTCCCATTATATATAGTTATCATGAGTGTTTTAAGTGGTATATTTATGTTTAATGTAAAACATAATCAGTCGAAAACTTATAATATTATTGCTGGAATACTATTTTCTGTTTTAATTTATTACCTAAATTATTTTTCAAACTTGTTGGGCGTTAATGAAAGAGTTCCAATATTACTTTCTAATGCTTTTCCGTTGTTAATTTTAATTTTAATTTGTATTATAGGAATGATTAAACTCAATGAAAAATAGTTTTTTTTTTTTAACATTTATATTTTTTTTTATTTCAAAAAGTATTTCATTTGGTGAAATTTTTGAATTTGAATCTAGTGACATAAAAATTTTAGAAAAAGGAAATATAGTCAAGGCCTTTAATGGTGTAAAAGCTGTATCTGATAATGGTATATATTCTGAAAGCGAACGATCAGTCTATGATAAAAAAAATAATATTCTTACTTTGTATGGAAATGTTTTAATTAACGATACCATAAATAAAATTCAAACAGAATCTGAAGAAGCCATATATTACAAAAATGAAGAAAGAATGAAATTATTTGGAAATGTTTTAATTAAAGATTCAATTAATAAAATACAAACAAAATCTGATGAAGCTGAATATTTTAAAATTGAAGATAGAA
>Ga0315338_1001530_pt1 | contig 28461 bp, 26 predicted proteins | sample ASW8metaG_FD_204518 | JGI IMG/M metagenome (GOLD analysis project Ga0315338, IMG submission 204518) | Ammonia-oxidizing marine archaeal communities from Monterey Bay, California, United States - ASW #8 | ecosystem: Environmental > Aquatic > Marine > Coastal | place: USA: California | collected... | reverse complement strand
AGGGTATTTCTTATGAAGAGATTAGTAAAATCGTCGGTGTTCCATTGGGAACTGTGAAATCGAGAATAAATCGTGCGAGACTACAACTACAAGAACCATTAAAAGAATTCAGAAAAAACTGAACAATCACACCAATGTGGGTGTCTCTTTTATAATAAAAACGAGAGGCCGCGTACCATTAGCGCTCTTCAACCCAGTCTACTTCACCATCTTTATACTCGCCACTATATATCTTTTCCCCCTCTTCATCATAGAAAGTAAATGGACCCTGAGCTACCCAATTGACGTAGTAAGACTCTTCTTTTAACTTTCCATTTGGGTGCCATACAGTTAATGGACCGTTCATCTCCCCATCTACAAATTCAGTCAGTTCTTTTGTGCCATCCTCACCCCAAAATAAATGGATGCCATTTTGAACATCATTAACATAATTACATCTTATACGCTTCTTTCCATCCTCACTATACCAATCCCACATACCTTCTTTTTTCCCGTTTATATGCTCACCTTCTGATTTAGTATCTCCGTTTTCATAATAATCAATGAAGTGCCCAATTATCTCCCCATTTAGACACTCACCTTCTGATATTTTATTCCCGTTTTCATAATAATTAATGAAGGGTCCATTTAATAGGCCATTTTCATAATGGGCTTCAGATTTAGTTTTTCCATTCTCATATTTTTCAATAGATGAGCCAGTGTATGGCAATTCCTCTCCCTTGACATACTTGATAGATATCAGTTCATCATAATTAATACTGCGGTCTATATTACAGCCAATTATAATCAACATGAATAAAGAAGCTATTGTTCTGTGTTGTAGCATGGCGTGCTCTTCAATAGTTAATGACAAAAAAAAGAGGGAGCGCTTTCACACTCCCTCCGTGGTTCAATTGGTAAACCAGTTAAATCTTAATTGGTTCCGTTATTTATAATAAATACTACCTCGTTAAAAGGGGGAGGGCTTCACATCCTTTTAATTATATCATCTTAAAAACCTATATTATTATTGGTTATTTCTTCTCCATCATAACCGAAATCATCCTTTAAGGAATCATTTATATTTTTTAACATAAATTCCATAAGATTTTCATCATTTTTTTTTTTGAAATTTTGATAACCTTCAATAAAAGTTATTAAACCTGAAATATTGTAATCTCTTATTCTAGCCTCTCTATCACCTCCAAAAATCTTTTCAATACGACTATTTAGGTCTTCTGTATCTGGGCTTGTATTTTTATATATCCAGTTATTTTTTTCTGTAGTTAACAATCGTCCCACGATAGAGAAAAAGTGATCTCTAAATTCCCACCAGTAGTATCTCATTTCATAAGGAAATGCTTCTTCCCAGTGTATTTCAATCACTTGAGGCTCAATATTTCGTGCCGCATTCCTCAAAGCTCCAACTCCATATTTATTGTCTACGTCATCCCTTAGCAATTTTTCGAATGTTGACCATTCTTCATCGGTTACATCCCTTTTAAGCCATTCTTGAAGGTCATATATTGTATAAAAAAGGCAATCACCATCATCACCTTCTATTCCAACAGGAATCCAAGGATTTATTCTATTTGCATTTGGCATAAAATCAACTCATTATTTGAGCCAGAGGCGTTTTTAATAAAATACGTAAGTAAAAAATTTTGTATAAAAATGAGGGGGCTTGTTTCGCCAATACTAATTTTCAATTAGTTTTCCGCCTTCGTAGATTTCTTCTTTTTGTAGGCTTCCATCTTCATTGTAAATCTTAATTATACCATCTTCTGCATCATCTTTGTGTTTTCCTTCTCTAAAAGTATTCCCATTTTCATGGAATGTCATAAAATCGCCATCACATTTACCATCAATATAATTTGCATATCCATATATTTTTCCGGTTTTATAATTAAACCTAGTCCACTTACCTATTTTTTTACCATCTCTAAAGGAGCCTATTTCGTATTGTCCCCAACCTAAATAAATTTTTTGTTTATTATTTTCATTTCTTAATTCTGATACATTGGATATTTCTTTAATAATTGCCCCATCTTTATAAATTTTTATTTCTTTAATAGTACCATCCTTATTCACCCAAGTAAATTCACCATGACCTTTACCATCTTTATATTCTCCCTCACAAAAAACTAATTCATAACCAATCCCTGGAATTCCATCATAATAAGAAACACATCGACCATGTAACCTTCCTTGTTTATAATTCAATACAGAAGAAACATCACCATTCTCTAAATATTCTATAATTTCTCCATCAAGATTTTTTTCATCTACTTCTATCTCTTCTAATTCATCATCTGAAAAATGGTGATTGTTTCTTTCTTCATCATTAGGAAATTGTTTAGAACTAATTATTTTACATGGATTCCCATTCTTATAATAATTAACATATAAAATCTCTCCAAATTCTTCATATGTAACCCATCTACCATCTTCTTTACCATCTTTATAATTACCAATTGATGTTATTTCACCTCTGTGATTCCAATGAGTATGTTCCCCATCTTTTATTTGGCTTTTATATGTATCAAATTGATTAAACATTATTTAATTTGAGCCAGAGGCGTTTCATTTAGTAATAAATAGTTCTTTAAATATTATTTGTGCCATATTCAGATTTTTTTTGTAGTCTGGACTTTCTTTTACTGACTCTATATTTTCATTATTGTTCATTATTTTATAATTCACGCACTGTTTTGGGGATTCATAATCATAAATATAACCATCTCCATTATAAGCAATACCAATTGGATTTTTATTAATATCAAATGATAATGTTAATATTTCATCCTTTCTATTTGTTGCCCATCTTAACGTAGATCCTATCATGGACCTTTTTGAATCATCATCATAATAATAATAATATTTTGAAGCAGATCCGGGTTCTTCCTCAAAATATTGGAATAACTTGATAGTAAGAGAACCGGAAGAATCAAAATCTTTTACTACTTCTGTGTTATACACATCTTCATCAGCGCCATATTCTATTTCTGTATTATAACCTTCTCTTTTATGGGCAATGCATATATCTCCTGGCGGTATGTGAAAATCTTCTTTGCCCCACTTTTTATTTCTCACAAGATAATCAATTACTTTATCAAAATGTTTATTATCTATTAGATGCCGTTTATATGTAAACCCATCATTAAGAATATTTTTTGTTTTGCAAACAACTTCAAAACAATTGAATGGAGTATCATATTGATTTATATAAACATTTTCATATCTATTTAGAAACCCTCTCGATCTTATTGATCTCTTTTCAATTATTGATCCAAGACAAATTTTTTCTGAATCATAAGGAAAAATTTTATTTGAATACGAGTCACGAACAAGCAACACTTCTCGTAATTGATTAATATCAATATTTTGTCTGAATGAAAGCTTTCCCATAATCAAATCTTAAAATTTTTCCGAGCTGTCTTTCTGCCAATATTTTTCACCACTTCTCAAAAAGAAATACGAATCATCACGTCCACTTTCTTTTTCTTTACGAGTTCCTAAATAAACTGATTTTTTCAATTCTTCATTTTCATCATACTCTAATATCTCAATTGAATTTTTCAAATCATAATCGTCTTCTAAAAAAGGGTTACATGTACTCATAAGAATTTGATTGTTATCAGAATAATCACTTATTCGTACTCTTCCAGAATGATCTTCTTCATTATTCCAACTGCCTAAATAAACCATTGAATTACCATTAGTGTTCTTTAAATCAATCCTTCCCGCACCATGCTCGCACAATCCTATTTCCAAGCCCCCTTCATTTTTTTGACTATGAAACTCTGTTATTGCATCCCCTCTATCATTTATTTTTGTTTCAAACAGCAATTTTTCATCATCTGAATACATAAAAATCCCAGGTTCTATTTGATCGGCAGGTTTTATTTTTATTTTGGTAGTTATAATTGATTCAAACTCACCTTTTTCAATTTTATTATTTTGGGCTTCAAGTTTTTCTTCTAATCCCAACCTTAATTGATGTTCGTCATTTAATTTATTTTCTAATAAGGTGATTCTGGAAGCCAAGTCAGTTATTTCCTTTTCATAGTCCATATTTAACTCCTTTATTTGGTCTAGATGCCTTTCACCACCGTAATAGAGGTCCTCCTTATAAAATACAATTAATCAATAGTTTTATTTTTTCTTGTATTTATTAACCTCTCTAATGCGTTGATTTTTTCCCATTCTTCTCCTACAACCTTAACAAATGAATAACTTCCATAAAATTCTTTATATCCAAAATGCTCAAATATTTTTTCCTTTTTTTCGCCTAAGTAATTCTGCATTGCACCTTGTATTGCTAATTTCATCGTTTCCCAATGTTGCCTATTTATCTTAGTCCAAAAAGGTGATCCTTCACGAATATATATAATTCCATCGTCATCTCGTTTATAACTGCAAATCATTTCATTATCATGGCCATCCTTTTTATCTGGGTCATACGCTTCACTACAAAAACATAAGTGAAAAAATGTTTCAATTTCTTCAACCGTTAACTGATAAGTAAATGTCATAGGCGTTTTCCAACTTTCCATATTTTACCCTTCAGTTAACATTAATAATATTCGTCCCATATGAATTAACCAAATTTTTAGGCGTGTGAAACTGATCCCAATCTCTTTCTTCAGCAAATTTGGCGAGCTTATCTTGAATTTCTTTGATGTTCATACTAAAATGTACAAAAAATATTCTACTGTGTGGGGACGACAATTATAAACAAAAAATCCCCCGTGAAGAGGCTATTTGAGCCAGAGGCGTTTCAAACAACAAATTACTTAATAATGTGTAGGTTATTCGATTGATTTAATATCTGGCAATAACTGTTTTAAATCATTATTCTGATGAATGAGATTTTTTTCCATATCAAAATACTGACTATCGTTTAAATAATCTCTTTGTTCTATAATTTGTCCATTTTGGTCAAATTTCTTCCACAATCCTTTCTTTTCTCCGTTAACAAAATTAATAACCATCATAATACACCCATCATTATCGTAAAATTTCCATTCGCCATCTTCTTCCCCAAGTGAGAAAAACCCATCAATCACTAAGTACTGGTCATAATTCCATTCTAAATATTTACCATGTAGTAATCCATTTTTTTGATTTACTATACAGAAAATCATTGTAGATAAACAAAGTATTGAATCATCAACAGTTTTTGATAATCTGTTTTTGATCCATTTATAGAACCTTCCTTTATTCCAATTAAATGTATCTAAAGATAAGTATTCGTTACGATTTTCATCCTTAATAGTGAGTCGCTCATGATTTGATAAATTTGTTAATGTGATAGGATAACTTTTAGAAGCATGTTCAAAAAAAGTGAATTCGCCACTTTTATTATCTCCCTTAAACAGCAAATTTCCACTTCGATCGTAATATCCAATTAAACCACTTTCGCAACTTGGATTGGTCATGAAAAGATTATAACGCATTTGCGCCATGTCACCCCAATGAATGGTAGGATTATCATCAGTAGATACTATTGAGCCTGGTTCTTTAATCTGTTGTATTTTTTCTCTTTCCAAGCGCTTGTTTCCATTATTGTAGTAACTTGTAAAATCAATCATAGTACCATTATTAAATGTTACTATATGATGTTCAAGCCTCTTTTCTGGAGCATAAAACCATTTTCCATGTTTCTTGCCTTTTATCCAGCACCCTTTTTCTTGTAAACTACCACCGCGTCTATAACACTCAATCCAATCTCCATCTCTTTCACCATTTTTATAATATCCTTTTTGCGATAGAACATATTCTATACCATCATTTTCACATGTCTCGATACACCTTTCTTTACCATCCCTTACCGAATACGGAGAATCTTCACCAAGCATTCTTTTTAATTCGGGTAATAGTTCAGTAGGGAAAATATATCCTAAATGTAATCCATGTTTCTTGCCATTAGAATATTCTTCAATTTGTGAGATGTACTGTTTGTACCTGTTTGGTATTCGTGTACAATCATCATAATGAAAAAAACCATCTTTATATGAATAGCATATTCTTAACCCGTGTTTTTCCCCATTTTTATTATAACTCATTGAAATGTGAACGAAATCCTTAATCGAGTCCTGTGTTGGAGAAGGGTCAAATTCACCTATAGTCATATATGTTTCTTCAACATATCCATTATTGTTATACGTCACAATTGTTTTAAGAGTTTTTCTAATAAAAGGATGGTATTCTCTTGTTTGGTATCTGTACTTAACTTTTTTTTGTAATATATTTTCCCAATTATGATACTCTACCTCTTCGTCTTTTTTACCATTTTCTTTATATGTAATCTCCGTTATAACCCCAGGGTTTGATTCATCTTCAATAAATCTAACCTTTTTAATTTTAGAATCTGGATATTTTTCGATGATTTCTCTATTCATTCATTTGATCCAAATGTTTCTTATCTAAGAATTAATTTAGAATAAACATCATCCCAGTCCTTGTACCCCCAGTCATTCATACCTTCATAATAATCACTGAGTTGTTCTTTGGATTCAGATAAAAAACCTTTAATTAAATCACTGTTATATCCAAGTTTATTTAAGCAGATCGCAATCTTAAAAAAACTTGCGCCATAATCTGGACTTTTTTTATTTGAACTATCTTTATTTATTTCCTCAACTCTTTTATCTGTATAATATATTTTTGTTTTATATAGTTTTAATGCTTTGTCATATTCACGTTTTCTCATCAAACAGTCACCCATTGCTTCATAGGAATGATCAGACGCAGCTATTGAAAAAAATAATGCAGCGAGATCAAAATATTCCTGTTCGGACAAACGGACTCCTTCTGAGTAAATATTAAGACCAATTTCGTAACATTTATAAAATTGTGCGTCTTTTTTAAAATCTTCCATTTTATTTGAAATTTCGCCGGACGCTTTTAAAAGTGAGGAAGTTTCATAAATGTTGATTAAAAATTTACCAGCCTCTTCAATGTTAGAATAATTCGTTTTGAGGCGTACTGGCTTTATATCTTTTAGAAACTCATCAATAGTCTTGTGTTCATTATTCTTTTTTTCTGTGATTTTTATTTTTGATTCAGCGTCAGAGTCAAGTTTTCTCTCTAAAAATTCCTCTGGTGAAATAAATAATATATCATCATTAAAAAGTGAGATATTTAATGGCGCATAAGCTTCATCCACTCCAAGATCAGCATATTGAGCATTTATATTTACATAAATTTCTGTACTTCTAAATTCATACAATCTTAACGCATACCATTGTTTTTTATATATCTTGATCTTGGTATAATATGCTTCTTCAACCCTGGGCTCATGCCAGAGAAGATTTTCTAACTGGAAAAAAGCTCGATTTTCAAAATGTATTTTTTTATTGAGTTCTTTTGCTATTCTTAAACTTTCTGGAAAATATTTTTTAGGACGAACTGTTAAATTATCTTTCCATCCATTATGTTGCTTTATATAAACAGCTTCTTCATTTTTTTGATCACTATTTTGAGTATAAAGTGGATTTCCATCTTTATCTTTTTCAGTAAATTTGACCTCTATAATCCAAGCTTTATTATCCACATTTTCAAAATATTTAGCCATTCTTTAACTTTTTTATTTTTAAGATTCTTTTATTGTTTTTTAGCCAATTATTATTTTCATCATCACGACAAGAGCGATTCCATGAACTCATCTCATTTACAATCATTTAGAGGGCTCCATGATAATTATGCCTCCCTTGAACCACTTCGTATCTTTTACCTGGATCCAGCTCCAGGTGAGTTACCTCGCGGAATTGCGATTTTTAAAGAGGTGAAATTTCATCCTCTCAAATAATGATAATTCTTTTTCAAAATTTAAAATATACTGATTGAAAGCAGACTCATAGTATTTTTTCATATATCTGGTAAATAAGGTCAAATCCTCAACATCAGGTTTGGCAACTTTCACACTTTCTCTATGATAGAAAATAAATCCAAAATCATTTTTTAATGGTAGAGTTGCATTGATTAGATTTTCCTCTTCAGTAATGGATTGTTCCATTGATTCAAAAAGAACTTCATAACGTATACCACCAAACCTTATAAATCTGTTATCTTCATCAAGGTGAATGGGATCAGAAAACCATTTGGTAACCTGGTCCCACAGACCCATAGTTTTTGTTATTTTGTACTTACATAATATTTGATCAGAATTAATTGAGTTCCACAAAAATTTTGAATTATCACACTGCTTTATTCTCTTCGGTAACATTGGTAAACCAATATAATTAGCATATAGGATACCAGTAAGCAGATCCTGTTTGCTATGAAATAAATCAAGATTATTAAATTTTTTCAGAAAAATTGAAATATCATCTCCATACCTGATAAGATCATGGATAAAAATACCTGAAGACTCAAAAACAAAACCGTCTGAACTTTTTAATTTTTCCAGGATTTCATGAGATGTGAAATCAAGGTTTTCGTGTTCTTTAGCCAGTTTCGATAAAAAACGCATAATAGTATCAGAACGCAATTGTTCTTTAATATTGTCTTCTGAAAGTGATTGATCCTTCTTCAAAAAGTATTTTGTAAGATATTTTCGATATTTTTTCCCTATGCTTTTAAATGAATCGATGGTGAATAAGTACTGCCTGTTATTATCAATATATAAATCATCTGACTCTTCAACTTTATAAGACCCAGGTATATCTCTCAACTCTCTGATTATTGCCATCCAGAGAAAAATTTCTTCAATCTTAATTGAATCTTCGCAGGCTTCTGATAAATTTTCAATAAAAACAGAATCAACTTTTCCCTCATTATTTGTATTAAATAATTCAAAACCAGTATTCTGGAGACATTTAATGAATTTATATTCCTCTTTATCCTGTAAATAGTATTCCTTGAATGATTTTGGTAAGGATGAATCAATCCCTGCGCAATAAAGATTATTTTCAAATACATAGTTCATCGTCAACAGATGGAAGGTTACCATATTTTCAAAATGATTATATTCTTCTGAAGCATTATGTTTTCTTTCTTTCTTACCAAGAGACTTCTGTAGTGTTTCTAATTCAAATTCGAGCTTTTCAGGTTCATCTTTCTTTAAATATAATTGTTCATCCAAAGCAAATAAACCATCATTGTAATCAATGGTATCTGAAAATTCCATCTGGTTGAATTTTTCAATTATTTCATCCGATCCAACATAAATTTTATCAATAAAGTTTATGGGTATATATTTTTCGGTAAACCACGCATCCTGTGCGGATTTGATTTTTTTTACACTGGTCTTTTTATAATAATAATGTTTTTTATCTGAAAAATTTACAAGCTGAATAACTGCTGTATCAGAATCAAGATCTGTCGGAATTTTATTATATATTATAGTCTTATCTAATGGTTGAGAGAATATATGGTAATATTTAAAATGTTTAAGGCCCACCTTTGCAGGATAGATATATCCTAAGGTGAAAAACCCTATAATATTTCTATAGTTGGTAATGATGTAAGATGTTTTCACTTAAGACTCACTCATTCAACCCTAAGTTGTTAATTATCTTCATCATCAGAAACTATCGGTGCATATTTTACACCATTGATTTCAATTATTTCAGACTCATCAACTGAATCTTCTTCAACATCATCGTCAGAAACTATCGGTGCATATTTTACACCATTGATTTCAATTATTTCAGACTCATCAACTGAATCTTCTTCAACATCATCATTTTCAGGAGTAATTTTTGCCTTAGCCTTTGTTAATAAACCCAATACCTTTTTTCTAACTTTATCTTTAATAACTTTTCTTTTTGGTTCATCAACCGAATCTTCTTCAACACCATCATCTTCATCTTCAAATTCATCTTCACTGGAAAAAACTTCTTCATCGTTGACATCTTCATCATCAGGTTCAAAAATAAATAAATCCTCTATTTTTGGAATTGGATCTTCTTCGCGTTGATCTGTTTTGAAATAAGCTGTAGGTATGCTATCATAATACGGGCATACTGAATCTGCAGGTTTTGTGAAGTATAAACTCTTTTTAGTTCTTGTCATTGCAACGTAAAAAGCACGTGCTTCTTCTACTTCATTTGAGAATCCAATATAATCACTATATGTACTGTTGAGTAACGGTATAACTACTGAATCAAACTGTATTCCTTTTGAGGACCAATAAGTCATTACCTTTGTATCGGTGTTTAAAAAGTTAATAGAATTTGCCCAGTTGTGCTCTGAGTTGTATTTATATTCTATTTTACCCACATCCCTATCCACCAGGCAGTCGTAAAAAAACTTAACAGCTGGATTATTAGGTAATAAAACACCAACAGTATTTTCCCCCCTGTTTTTTATTAATTTGGCTATGGTATCTATCTCATTATTAGTATGAATTAATCTCACTTCTCCATCTGTCTCATTATATAATCTTACCTTCGTATCCTTTAATTCAGTTGGACTGTTTTGAAATCTGTTAATAAAAAATTCCATCGATGTTTTTAAAATATTTTTAGGATTCCTGTAGGTGAAATCGAGAATTTTTTCCATCATCGGTGAATAAATATTTTTTACCTCATCTTTACTATAATTCACATTATAGATACTTTGTTTTCTATCTGCACATACAGTGTGAACATTCCCTAATTTCTTAAAAATCTTATTATAAATTATTAAATCGAAATCCTGACCTTCATCAACAATGACATGATCATAATTACCAGCGATCCTGATTATGAGGGCTAACTGCTTATCTGATAAAGTGAGTGGGTCTTTAATTCTTTTTTTGAACGCTTTATATGTTAGATCCTGCAACATCATAATATCAACATTAGTTAATCCGAATGCATTTGCTGCAAGTTGCGTGAATTGATTCAGTACATTTGTAAACGTAATGAATAAAACCTTTTTTCCTTTGGAAGCAAGTTGTTTGGCTCTCATTATACCGAGAATTGTCTTGCCAGAACCCGCAGCGCCATTAATCATCATATTCGCTTCAAGTGAAGCGCCGTAAACTTCCAGTTGTTCCTTACTGAGCTGAGTGGCCGCAGGAACTTCAATCCACGGGTTTGTTTTTTCAGCCATTAATAGATTTATAAACCTCTAAAGAATCCGTATTTATCATTGATTAAAAGTGATCTATCCAACAAACGATTACCACACTCACAGGATGTTTCTGATACCAGAGAACAATTATGACATGCAGCAAGGTTAGTTCCGTCAATCCCCTGCCCTTCACTTTCTATGCAGACAGGATCTGCACTACACCATTTTGCATTATCTATTGCATTCATTAAAATATCACCAAAATATTCCGGTTTTCCGAGCCTTACGAGTCCTCCCATTGATCCTTCTGAATCACCGGTGGTATACAATAAGAGTCCCGCCATTTTGTTTTCAGGATTTGGACTGAAATAAATTCGTTCTTTTATTGATGCACTACCGTATCCACATTCATAGGAAATCTGATTAATCAAAATATGGGATAAAGTATGTATCGCCATGAATGTATGATCAATATTCTCAAAGGTAGAAAAATAATTTTCATATCTTCCGAGAATATTCTTCACTCTATTTTTTACATTATTATCATTCTTCCACTGATTTAAGAAACTATCATTCAATACAATAAAAATACCTTCTCCTCGTGACCACAAAGCAGGTAACCAGTTATTTTCATCATTGATTAAATAAGGCCTCTTCCATAATTGTTTTATTTTTTCCTGAGTTTCATCACCAGTTGGTGGATTTATTCTTGTAAATCCGCAGAATGCTGTTGTTTCTCTTAATCTGTGAACCAGAGTTATATTTTCAAAATACTTTGCAAAACTGGCAGGGTAATTACTGAAATTACATTTTTCAAGTATAAGCTCTCTGGAGGTTTGTTCAGTAGCTATTGCATTGTATTCAAGAAATCGAAAATCTTCTTCAGTCGTATCGATCTCAACATCTGTATTTTGTATTTGATTATTTAAATCATCAAAACCGGCTCTTAAATCCTGTATTGGTATTTCATATCTTCTAGATATCTCTTCAAAATGTCTATCATTTGTTTCATTGCCACTATCCATCACATTTAAAAAATCATACCAATCCCTTACAATTTCCATTGTACGCTCATCAATGTCATTGGCATCATTGATCAGGTATATCGATTTTTTAATAATTGGATTGTGTACAGACGACGCGTTCCTAAGTGTAGGACGAAGGTCTTTATCACAATGGCTGATATCCATTTCTCCAAGCCATGGCCTCTTTCCCTCACATGGAAAGGCATGTACAATGACCTCTCTCATTCTATATAATGATTTACCTTTTCCGCAACCAGAACAGCTTATTATGATATCTTTAAGATCGGGCCCCAGACCTTCTTTCATTTTAATATCGGGGTTTTCACAGTTAACAAATTCATTATTTTGATCTAAATGGGCCCATTCTGTAAATGGAAAATCCTGGATATGTCCATCTTCACAAATACAAACAAATCTGGAGGGCACCATCGGCTTGTATTTGTTGCAACCATTTGGGCATAATAAACCATCAATATTATCTAAAGGGTCGTAGACATACAGATCTTCATTTATTGAGATAGAACCACAATGAGGGCAATAATGACTTAACGGGAATCTTACAAAAGGTAACCTGATATTTGTATTATGAATCCTCTGCCCTCTAACATTTTGTCTATATTCAGGCGGTAGTTTAAAATGGTTAACTCCAAGTTTTTTTTGTAAACGTAAGTCTTGGAAACGAACCTCTCTGGGCTCACTCATCTGTCCTGGTCGCATTATATGATTCCAGGCATCCAGTCCAGCAAGCATTAAAGAACTTCCATCAGCCGTATCAATCATACTTCCTATACCCCAGGTATAAATAGCCTGTCCTCTTCTTAAAATATTTTGACTATTAAATATCATTTGATTTTATTCACTCGTAGCCCGATATGATATCGCCCTGGCATTCAATATCTACATTTCTCATAGATGTCAATGTTTTAAAAACATCTGCCTTCATTCTTTCCGGTGGTTCTTTTCCATAAGGGTAAAGCAAAAAGCATTCTTCATTACTCGCATCAAATCCACTCATGTTACCCCAATCTGTAAGATTTGAATAATTTTTCCAAAGTTTAAAAATTTTATTTATTTCATTTTCTGTAGATTCAACTTCATTCAGATCTGTACGTGAAACTTTAGCAATTAAAATTTCTTTAATTTTTTCCCTTATTTCCTGATCAATAGAATCAGTAGCTAAAGTAACTCCAAAATACTTTGCAAGCGTTATGACCTGTGCATGCAATGCTCTTTGCCTGACCGGGTCGCTGAATGGTGTTATACTTGTGGGTTCTACCATACTATAAATCTTCTGATGATAAGAAATAAACTGCTCAAAATGTGACTTGTCTCTTGGCCTTGCATTATTATACCATACAAAAACAATCCCGGGATAATTTCTGCCTACTCTGCTAGTTGCCTGAATATATTCAGATGTGGTTTTTGGTTGACCGATTACCATCATGGTTCCCAGCCTTGAGATATCGACACCTACTGATATCATATTTGTTGCTAAACAGATATCTACGGGTTTTGAATCTTTATCACCATATTTTATTTCAAGTTGTCTCAAAGCTTCACTTATATCATTTACCTGTCTTGCTGCAAGTTCAATTTTTTTCGGGTAATGGCTTCTTTGATTACTTCCGATCCAGTCTCTATCCTTTTTATCCTTATTGAGTATATTTTCCAGTGAGTCTGGAAATTTTCTATTATAAATCTGTTTCAAATATGCAATAATATCCTGATCTATAAGGGTGGATGACCCGCTTAATTCTCTGATACTATTAAAATACATTAATAGAGTCCAGTAAGGATCTCTATCCTTCTCATTTGTTACATTGAGGTTTTTTGCTCCCTGAAGCAATGACGAAACAATTCTTACCTGAGCTGTTTTAGGATCCGGATATCCCGTAGGATTTAAACCAACGTATAACCTGCTTTGTCCGCTGTCAGATAATTCCTTCCCAAAGAAAGAATCATTATAATCAATTACCGGATGAGGAAACACATTAACCATCTTCTGCTTGAATACCTCGCCATCAAACCGGTTATTATATAAATGGCTCATTTGATCTGAAGCCCTGGATACGGTGGCTGTCGATGCTATTATTTTTGGATAAATTCTTTTACCATCGATTTTTTTTGAGAATATGGTCTGTATAGCAGTTTCATAATTACCAACGATGGATCCGAGGGGGCCGGAAATAAGATGTAATTCATCCTGAATAATCAGATCAGGGGGATCCTGTACACCATCAATAAACCTGAACATATTTATTGATTCAAGATTTTTATCCCATGGAAATCTGGCAAATTTATCTACTGTACCAATAACTAAATCCGGTGTGTTTTTGTACAGGTCTTCATCCACAACATATATTGGTAATAGTCTATTTCCATTTGAAAAATAACAACCACTATTTTCACACTGATAGATAACACTGCGGGTTCCATTTGATCTATGATCTTTGTACCCGAGCGTCCGGGTGGTTTTTCTGTCTCGCTCAACATCAAACACTTCTATTTTCCCCATTGCTGCAGCACACCACGGACATTTATCAACAACAAGCTTATTTTCTTCTCTATTATTAGGCTGCATTAGATTGTTATAATTTTTCACTGCATTTAATCTTTTATTGGGAGATAAGGATGCACCAACCCAGAGCCCAATAGATATACGATTATTATTATTACCAAATAAATCTGAACTTTGAGCTCTTATGTATTCACATGCCGTAATAAGGCTACTGGCACGTTGAAACTGTTGAGCGGTTAATAATCTCAGTGTATAACGCATTACTGAACAGACACCCTTTGCACCCGGATCTTTCAGTCTTCGATAAAGTATGGAAAATCCAATCAATCCAAGATACGCTTCAGTTTTACCACCTCCAGTTGGAAACCATATACATTCTACATCATTTCTATCATCGGACTCAGGATCAATAATTGATTTAATATTGATCAAAATAAAAGCTATCTGGTATGGAAACCATGATGGTATATAATCAACACTTTCTGGCCAGGTTGATCTATCTTCTATATTAATATCTATATACTCTTCAATTAATTGATAACCATTTTCATATTTCCATCCCCGCAGATCCTGTTTTGATCTCAGATGTTGAATTAAAACTGCACGATTCATTAACATAAATGCTTTAAATGAATTTTCATCCTGTTCCAAAAGATTAATACCTTCTTTTATTCGACTAAGTGCTTTTTTACATTTTTTTATGTTATGGTCTGCTGTGTCTTTATACTTGTCAGAAAGTGATTTACTATTATCAAGCATTACATCAAGCCATTTTTCATATGATGCTGCAAGCGCATTCAGATTTGTAATGATTATTTTATCTTCAGCCCCCCTGTCACTAAGATTAAAGAATGAAAGGTCAACATCCTTGAACCTTTCTGATTTATTTTGTTGAGGATCAATTTTTTTCATTTCAAATACAGGAATACTTTCCGTTATCAATTTATATTGTTCAGTTTTATCATGGTCCCAGCTAACTGCACAACCATGGCCAATACCTAATGTTGGCTTATTTCTGTATAACAAATCATTAATTTTTTTATCCAGTTCTGAATACATACTCTGATTAATACTCATCGGCACAAAACAATGTTTTTTATTTTTTATCTCTACAGAAAATCTGGTCTGAAAAAAACAGAGCGCGTTTTTATATAAATAAAAATTTTTTACTTCATCAAAAGTGGCGATATTTTCATTAATTAATGTGAAAGTGACCATCACTGTGTCATCGTCAAGCAATCGGCTTGTTCTTTTAACCGCCGAAAATTTTAATCCTTTATTGTCCCCCAAAGGCTTTAATTCATCCAGAACCGGTATCTCTGAATCCTCCACCTCTAAATTCTTGCTGATCCTGCCTTTTAATAAAAGTTCCTTAAAATCAATATCCATCGAGAATTGAAGAGGAACGCGATAAAAAGCATCAATTTCTTGATTATAATTCTTAGACCGTTTACAGTAAAGACATCGCTTTTTATCACCAGATGTGCTGATTCCAGTATCATTGCAAAACTTGCAGGAATATTTTTCCTTCTTATATAAAGCAGCATCAACAGTAACTGATACTTCGTTAACAGTTTTTGATAGAATACAGCTGAAACCCATTGCGGATGATCTATAAGCATTAATCATTTTGATGAGATCATCAGTATTTTCACTGGATTGTTCATCGCGAAATCCCCCATTTATCACGAGGCGCTCTTCTTCATTTACAAAACCATATTCATCATCTACATCGATGTCAACATCTGTTGTCTGAGTTTCATCTGTTTCACCCATGGAATCCATTTCATCAATATAGATCCCTTCAGGAACGGGCTGAACTGCCCGCGGGTAAAGTATCCCGGCACCATATCGTGATTTAGGTTTGACTCTACCCCTGATTATTTCTTCGCCATTAGATTGATTTAAGTCTTCAAGATGTGATGGCTCCGGCCCAACAACTTCTTTCTTTAATATATCCAGATACTGATCTCTAATTTCTGTTTTCATATTATCTGTACATCTCAACTACATCAATATAATTAGCCGTAAATAATCTATCCTGTATATCACTGATAAGTATGTGCAGTGAATGTACTGCCCTTGTGGCGCCTGTGTAGAACAGGCTATTACTTTTCTTTGAAGTTAAATCATCAATTTCTATCAAAACAACATGGTCAGCTTCAAGACCTTTATAGGAATGAATCGTAGAAAATTTTACATTTTTGTCATTTTGAGCTGGATCATATTGAAAAATATCCGGCAACCCTGATTCTATTTTACTTATCACTGAGTTTTCATATTTATTTCTTGAAAGGATTATAATTTTCTCGGGTTTGATTTTATCGCTCTTAAAATTATGGAAAATCTTTTTGATCTTTTCAATCTGCTCATCTTCACTTTTATAGACATCTTTAACAACAGGATAATTTCTATCCGACGAAATTCTAAATGGTGGTTGTGTAAATGCGCCAAGTGATACCGCATTTAACGCCGTATCCTTTCCATTACGGATGTTGTTATCAAGTCTACAGTTCGCCAGGTCACCATCAATATAACTTTTAATTCTACGCATCATATTTTCTGCATTTTTTTCAGAGTAAATTACCTGAGAATTGAAATCACCAAACATTTTCCAATTCCCATTTTTTAATTCACCATCAAGCAGTGTAGTAAATATATCAAGATAGGAATCAGTAATAAGGTCCTGTGCCTCATCAATGATTAACACTTCAAATTTTTCTTTATCAAGTTCCAGTAATTCAATGGCAGCCTGATCAATAAAAACATCGAGGTCAATAGCCGGATCAGATTGAAGCATATCAATTAAAATCTTATGAATATTTCCTACCGTAATAAATTTCAGCTCTTCAGAAGTGAATTGTTGTTTCAGCCATATTCCGAGATTTCGATTAAAACATGTCAATAATGTTTTTTTCTTATTGTATGCACATCGCCGAGCAGTTTCAATAGCAATAACAGTTTTACCTGTACCTGCGCCACCATTAATCAATAATCTTTCGTTTTGTCTATAGCTATCGAAAATAGCCAGCTGCTGATCTGTATATTTATGTAATTCCTCTCGGCTTTCTTCTATAGAATGAGACTTTTTCTGGTAAAATTCAAAGTCACCTCGCAATAATTGATAAATATTATTTATCTGACTTTTATCTGGAAGGGTTTCCTTACGGTTCTTTGGTTTTTCCCTGAAATTTTTTGCCATTAACTGAATGTATTTAGCTACCGTTACGGTATCTTTTTTAACTACATCGTAAATCATATAATCCTGTTCATCCGTTCCACGATTTTGATAATCAATTCTTGGGAAAACTACACCATAGCCAAAGTTCAGTTTTTTATAGTCATTGCCAAGTTCATTAATTATATATTTTTTAATTGACTGCATGGAATCATGAGCCTGGTGAAAAGGTGATTTATCCTTTGTATACTCAAGTTTCCCATTTCTCCCATAAAAGTGCCAGATACCATTTTTTATACTGATTTTATTTGACCCTTTCACCTCAAGACAGAAAATGCCATATTTAGGAGCAAGTACAACAAAATCTATTTCACCGTACCTTTGATTTATGTGCTCCTGTACCAGCAGAGAGTGCAGTACAAACCAGTCATCAATATCTTTGGCTTTATTAAAGCGCTTAAATAAGAATTTTTCTCCGTAATTGATTGTCTGAAAATCATATCTGGGTGGAATCATACGTGCCATCAGTTGTCTCCAGGTAATAAATGATTCGCATATTTTGGATCAACTTCAATTGTATTTTGGCTTATATCGAGCATTTTAATTACAAAAATTTCCCCGTAATCCGGCAAAGTAATTTGAATTAAATCTTTTGAGTACATTTCTTCATGGTCTGAATCATGGAATATATGTGAAAGATTCTTTATAAGATCTCTTTTAATTGCAAATGCTGCTTTCTGATGATAACTCCTGACTGTTTTTATGGCAGCTTTGACTTGTTTCAATTGTTTTTTCAATTCATTATGATCAGTTAATGACGCAATTTTATCCAGATTAGATTCTTCCTGAGGACCTATACTGGATTCATCGAACAACCAGTTACGCAAAGTAACTATATTAATATCGCATCCATGTTCTGCAAGTTCATCTCTCAGTTTTTTAGAGCTGTAACCAGGTTTATTCCATTGTTCCAGCAAGGCTTCTTTCCATAGATGTGACATTGACCTTGCGTCGTTGTAATTATCCCTTACCAGCAATTCATCCGCTTTCTCCCGTAATAAATTAACTTCAGTATAATTCAGCACTATTCTATCTCCGGGGTATATTCTGTCTCTTGATTTATCTTCAACCACTAATTCGTTAGTTTTTTCAAATTTATCTTCATTTATTACAAAAAACTTGTGTGTTTCTGTAGAAAACATGATATAATCTGATGCAAATGCTATTTTTTTTGTTTTTATGGGATCAGCTTCAGTGAAATATTTTGCATTAGTATATGACCTGATTTTTTTCTCAAAATCAAAAATATTGTCTGTAGTCTGACCTCTGTTCTCTTCCACAGATTTTTTAAATAGATTATTTTGAATATCTGATTCAGATAATAAATACATTTCAGCCAAATGCGATGAGGTTTTGTATTTGTTTATCTGATCATGCCAGTATTTAGTGGCGAAACCATACCACTGTTTTTCAAATTCATAAAAAAAGAACCGGATTCTTGAAAATGCGAACTGTTGAAGCGTAATCCTGTGCATGTTCGATTTGTTCATCCATCCGCAGACAAATAAACAATTTTCAGGGCCCAGATAGGTTTTAAAATCGTTTTCATTTAAAAGGTCAATCAGAGATATGACATGTATTTTCTCTTTTTGATTATCATCCAGTAATCCATACCAGTATTCCTCTGTTACTTCAATTTCCTCAGGTTTTTGCACAAGCAGATAACAGGATTGTAAATCCGTGTGATTGATTTCCTTTTTAATGTTATTGATTTTGTTTTCTAAAAATTTTACCGGATCAGCAATGATATCCCTCAAACATTCAATACTTATATCAATCAATTCCATTACATCTTTCTTAATAAATATCGACTCTTTCTTAATATTTTCATGCACTTCATTCAATTTTTCACCAAATTCATTTAAATACTGTTCCTGAGGTGGAGCAACCATTCTCGAAAATGACATTACAATACCAAAAAGTTTGGAAAACTCACTTTTTAAAAAGGTATTATCCTCCGGTATCTTTCTTTCCATTTTATTCAAATTATTTACAATATCAGTAAGTAGAACTGAACTGCAGGCAATATCCTTTAATTCAATATTTTTATTTTTCTCAATTGATTGACTGAAGGATTTAAAATAAGGATGATTATTAGCTGAAGGTTGAAATACCTCAAGTAATTTTCCTGTCCAGTGCCAGTATGAAAATTTATAGTCCTTTAAAATCTCAATATCTTCAATTTCTGAATAATCTGCAAAAACTGTTACAGGGAGCCAGTCTCTTTCGATCATATGGATAAAATTTCCAATATGCCTTTTAATATGACTTACTCCATCAACTATGAGGTTGTCCTCATCCCTATGATTGGCATTTTCATAATATGTAAAAAAGTTTAAAAAATCGGAGGAAATCAAAAAATTAAATTCAGAAGTCTGCCCACTGCCAAAAGGTTTCAGGGTTGAGTTAATTGCAATACTGCCGACATTGATAATCTTATCAAGCAGCTGTCCATTAAGCTGGCGGGTATCAAAAAACTTTCTGCTTGTGACCCCTTTACTTATTAAATACGTTTTATCTTTATAAAATGAGGTATCGCCCAATGAGTGTATCCCAAGTATTCTGTCAATTGGGTTTGCTTTGGCTGACTCTTTTGAAAGAGCAATCTGAACTTTGTTTGTTGGAGAAAGAGGCCTTTTTGTACTGATTGCTTTTATACTGCCATCAAATCTGTTTCTTATGGTAATAGTAGCATCATTTGTTTCAACTACAAGATTTTCATCTTCATTAAAACTTAAAAACCTGGCGATTGCCCGATCATTGATACTTATTTTTTGTCCATATTCATATTTTCCAATATTGCTCTCATCATTAAACTTTTTTTTGATTCTGCTGAAAATAGATAATACTGAAGCCCAGTAAGCACTGTAATACTTATTGGGTATGATGATTACAATTCTATTTAAATCACCAATGGTTTTTTCAATCAACTCTGAATTAAGTAAAGCGATTTGATGTATTTGAGAATTGTCAGACTGATCCTGATCTCCGAGTGAAATTTTATCAATGAAATGGCTAACTGCAGGATTATACATTATATGATTAAAATTTATCAGTCTTGCCTTTTAATAGTGGCACACTAGGTAAAATCAATATTGGAATTAATAAAATAATTACTTTTTTCATATTGAACTCCTTGAATTAGATAAATCTTTCTTGAAATGGATTTTTTTCTGACGCAGGAATAGTAATCTCTGTAAAAATACCCCCGTATTGAAAATTATAAATCATAAGGCAACACCTCCAGTTTTTCGTAACAGGCTTGTTGCTACGGTAAATCAATTTAAAATCATAATTAAAATAAAATACAATTTATTCAATTAAAAGCTGATATCTCTTTTTAAACATATAATGGATTTTTAATACTTTTATTCTAAGTTGGACTATCTGATGCCGAAATTACTAGACTACAATCTGAATACTAAAGCTGATCGACTCCTGCATAGAGCATGCATTGATCTGGCAATCGATCCTCAAAATTCTGGTGATATTTATACTGCTATTTATCGATTGAGAGATAAACTGCAGGCATACAATGATGTAGAGAAGATAGCAGTCGGAACAACTGGCACAATTACTGAAAGATTGTGTGAGGCTGCTTTAAAATCGATTGGTGCCGGATATGGAAAACTTCCAAAGGACTGGAAATGGGTTGGGGATTATTATATCACATCCATTCCTTTTAATGTTATTGTGTCTGTAAAAAGTTTTAAAACGAAGGAAAGGCTATTATCAAGCGGATCGGGTAATTACCTGTCACCAACCATTGGTTATGGTCTGTTTAATGATGTCAAAGAATTTAGTTTAAACCGTATAGCCAAATATCCATTCAGAGCTTTTATTGCCATATATATGCCCAGGGATACTTATGATCAACTGGAGACAGATGTTCAATCCTTAAAAAATATAAATAATCAACCCTTTATCAGAAAAATTGAAGATTTCCCTGAAGATCTTTCATCTGCCAGAGATAAAAAACATAAACTTGATATAACGAAATTTTAATCCTTTTTCTTTAAGAGTGGAGTCAACTGCTCCACGACTGATTGTGCCATCAGTTTTGCAACAGGAACTACGACCGCATTGCCAAACTGTTTATATGCTTCCGTGTCAGATATTCCTCCAAACTTGTATCTTTTTGGAAAGCCCATAAGTCTTGAGCACTCAGTTGGTGTCAGTCTTCGGGGTAACGCTCCGTTACCCTGGCTGATTAAGGCTTCAGCACCATCTTTATAGTATCTTGCACTAATCGTCCTGGTATGAGTATCAATACCTGGTTCAATTAATCCATAACCGAAACCATTACCAGCAGCCTTGTGCTTCGCTTTATAGGCCTGGAGATATGCCCATAGTTTTGGTGTCAGTGTATATTTAGGGTCAACATCTTTATCCAAAAACTTAACCAGATCATATCGCTGTTTCCTTACCTCGGGAAATTGAAAAACATGCCTGTGTTTTTTTCTAAAGCCAATAATAAATATCCGTTCTCTATGTTGAGGAACAAAGTTTACTGCATCGATAATCTGATGTTGGATTGTATAACCCAGCTCCAGAAGCACTTTCATAATTGTCGAATAGGTATCACCTTTATTATGATATTTCAGGTTTTTAACATTTTCCAGAAGAAAAGCATCCGGCTTTCTTTTTTTAATGATTTTAGCAATATCAAAAAAAAGTGTCCCCTGCGTTTTATCAAGAAACCCATGTTTTCGACCAAGAGCATTCTTCTTGGAAACACCCGCAATGGAAAAAGGCTGACATGGGAATCCAGCAACCAGAATATTATGTTTTGGGACCATAAAGTCCTTATCCGTCGTCCACTTTGAAATGGACCCAGGATAGAAATATTCTCCAGAACCCTTATAGTTTAAAAGGTATTGGGACGCTGCTTTTTCATCATTATCGTTGGCAAAAACGCACTGACCCCCCGCAGCGGTAAAGGCCTGATGAAAACCGCCAATGCCCGAAAAGAGATCAATAAATGAGATATTCATAAAAACTATTTATTCCTTATTTGAATTTAATGAATATTTATTTCGGCGGGAATCTATTTATTATATAATTAAACTATTATAGAGGGAATATTATGATTTCGGCGGGAATCTATTTGTTTGATTGAATTGATTATTTTTCTAATTTGATTAACATGGCTGATACGTTAAATCCTGATAAAAGAAGCTGGAACATGTCCCAGATTAAGGATAAAAACTCTAAACCAGAACTGCTGGTCAGATCTTATCTTCATGGCAGAGGTTTCAGGTTCAGGACCAATGTGAAAAGTCTGCCAGGGCGTCCAGATATTGTTCTGAAAAAATATAATGCGCTTGTTTTTGTCGATGGTTGTTTCTGGCACAGACACAGGGGATGTAAATATGCATATACACCCAAAAGCCGTAAGGACTTCTGGAAAACTAAATTCAAAAACAATATTCAAAGGGATAATATTGTGAATAGAGAGCTGAGTGATAACGGATGGAATGTTCATAGAATATGGGAGTGCGAGATTAATGAAGATAATCTTATCTCTCTTGCAAAAAAAATAAAGGAATAGATTTATATCTTAACTAATCGTTAAGCTTTATGAGCATCAGGAGCGGTTTCAGAATTGAAACCCACCAACCGACCCAAGTGGGTACGGTGGTTTGATCCTTAAACGGTAGATGTGCCCCAGATGGGGAATCAAAGACCGCCTGATGTGCGGTCTTTTTCGTTTATAGACCTGCCTGATGTGTCAACCTTAACAAGAAAGGAAACACATCATGAACCCAACAACAGAAAAGCTGAAAAAGCTGATCCCTAACCTAAAGTCATTACCTGCAGATGACCCCATATACAGTGAACCCCCGGGAATACTGTTTACTGGCTTTCCCAAGAAGTCAAAAAAGACTTCAAAAAAAGGAAAGGAGAAAAAAAATGGCTAAGATAAAATCTGCAGTTGGCTGCGGTGTGCGGCAGGATTCCATGTATGGTATCAGGCATGAGTATATCACCGGTAAGCTCACTTCCAGAAACTACAAGGAATATGCAATTGTGCGTGCCTCTGTGTACATCTGGATTCAGAGATACCGTTTGCATGAAGGTGGTGAAAAGAAGAAAATAGAATACGATGTGATCTTTCATCCCCGTGGTAATGGTTATCTGCGTCCCAAGGCATTCTTAACGTTAAAGGATGCCATTGAATATGCAAATAACTTTGCTGATCATGAGGGTGAATACCCAGCCGAGCACGATGCTCCATGGCACATTGGTGTCCTTATTAGGTAAGCCTAATAATAAAAAGCCCCTCTTTCGAGGGGCTTTTCTTTTCTATAACCTGACTATTTTTTGTTGATCAGCCTCCAGCAGGGAAGAATATTCTCTAACACCTGCTTCATTGTTTTGGTGTACTGGTTGCTGAATATCTTGATGTAGGAATCATGTAAAGTTAATTCATCTTCTTCATATTGGTCATCAAGCCAAGACATTGCAAAATCTATCTCCGAACTGGTGTGTTTTAATGATCTATCCAGTGCCTCTTTAAGTGCGATCAGGTTATTTATGTTTTCAAAGTACGACTCTATATTAGTCCTTTCGACATCGGTCATTCAATCTCCGATTTATGGTGTTTCTATGGGTAATGTATCTGATAATACATTTTGATGGGGTGCGAAGTTGCTTTATTTAAAATTAATTACAAAGAAATGAATAGCCTCCTTACGGAGACTTTTTTGTTTAAAAATGGAGAGAAAATGTAATTTCTTCATAGGTAATTATTTGTAATAATATTAGTAATATATATTATAGTATATATTATTTAATAATATTTTATTAATATTCCCTTTATATCGTTTGTAATCTTGGCCATGAATTTTGAAACGAAAATAGACCAAAAGGGAAAATCATGAAAGAAAATATAGGACAAAAAATAAAACGAATAAGAACAGAAATAGGCTTAACACAAGATAATGTGCATCATAATCAATCACAGATCAGTCAGATTGAATCTGGGCGAATTAATAACCCTGATGAGAACACATTGGAAATAATTGCCGCTAATCTCAAGCTTACCCTTGAAGAACTAATAGAAAATACAGGATGGGAAAAACCTGAATCGCCAGTAATTAATACTGAGTTAGGTTTTTCTCCAGTAATGGTAGATGTAGAAATAGATGATACTGGAAATATTACCTGGGCACACAAAACCTTTCCTAAGTACAACAGTAAAGGTGAAAAAAATGAATTCTGCCCTTTATCGGGTATGAAACTAATAACCCATTGTAATAAATGCGGACGTCAGGTGGAAGATATCACCCAGAAATACTGCTACGGCTGCGGGTATAGTTTTTTTGGAAAAATAGAAATCGGTGAAAACATAACACAAATTTTAGCGGAAAATCAAATATTTACGGATCAGGATACTTGTGCAGATGCTATACATGCACTCGTAAGTGAGCGGGAGAAATTATCTCGTGTTTTAACAAGTGAAATACTTACCTGGGAACTCAATCAGAGGGATTTAGCTGAATTGGAACCTGCTCTAGAAGATGCGAAACAAAAAGGAAAAAAATTGGAGCAATTAATAAAAGACACGGATAAAAAAGATATGGATAAAGAATCAGCACAAACATTGCTCGAGTCAAAAACTTTACTGAAGGAGATAATAGCTCAAATTGATGATGTAGAAGATCAAAAAGAAAAAGTTGATAACAATCCTACACCAAGGTGGACCGCAGTTATTTATTGGAGATTTAATCTACAAATTACAGAAGCAGCCATAAAGAAATTAAAAAGTATTGTAAACAGCTTAGAACCTTTACCGCTCCCACCGCCACCTACAATTGAAGAAACAAAAGCAGGACTTTATTCGCAATTAGCCAATCAAACAGGACTTTATATGATGAAAATATTGGATCCATATGACTTAAAAAGTGGGCACCCAGAATCCGAAGGCACCGGTAAAGAGGGAATTAACAAAATAGAACAATTAACCAAAATGATGCAGCAAATTGAAAAAATCAAAGATCCGGTAAAACTGATAGATATCATGAAGGATATTATGTTGAGAGATTACATGATTGCTAAAGATCAAAATATTTCTACTGGTACAGATGAAGATAAATCTGAATCAACTGAAAATAATGATAGCTCCTCCAAGGTGGAGGAGAAATCAAATAATAACAAAAAAATGAAGGAATAATAATGTTTCCATTAATAACTCACCAGGATAATGGTTTTTACTATTGTCCTGGAAATCAACCAGTTAAAACTGGTTATAATAATGATCCAATGAAATGGGATCAAACCTGGTATGTAAATCATAATAACGAAAGGAGCTCAATATGAGTTACGCAAGAAATGGATTGGGAGAACGAATCCACAATCCATCTGCTTATTATCAAGCAGTATCAGAAGATCGATACGGTTATAGCAGTTATAATCATGGATGGTCAGATGGTTACAGCTGTGGTTACAGCGATGGCTACAGTGATGGTAGCGGTTGGTAGAAAAAACTACTGACTAAAGAGAGACACTCCTGAGTGCACCAGGAGTGTTTTAACCCTGAGTCATATTTGCAGTTCAGTTTATTCCCAACTTTTGACCAACTTCATACCGGGCCAATGTAAGACAATTCAACAACCCCTCTAATCCTTCCGCATCTAATTGTGTAGCAAGGCTGTTCGTATGAGAACCTACCTTTGTGGTGATTTTCATTATAATCTGATTTGATAAATGATTTTTTTGTGTGTAAATAACCAATTGTCCAGAATTTTTTGTTCTGATTACCTGTTTCATCGTATCTCCTGTTTTATTATTTATACCCCTCACTACGTGAGGGGGGTATAAATAAGTAAATAACAACCATCATATTGAATCAGAAAATGTGTTGTAATTCACCGCTATAGGTTTGTTTTTCCGAAAAATATTATTGTAAATAATAGCTTAGGTCATATATTGTACAAATGACATTAGATGAATTCGCTTCGCTCAACATTTTTCGCATGATTTCTTCTATCCAATATGATAAAAATGAATTGATTATTATCAACATTGAATCTGAGAAAGAACAACTAATTATTGAACCTCCTAAGATTAAAAATCACCCTAATTCATTACACACAAAAATTAAAGGTCTAATAGAAATTTGCCAGAATGATCTAAATAAAATGGCTTTGCGTTTTAATAAGACCTTGATCGAGTATATTAACTATAAAATTGAGTTATATCATAAAAATGAGTTAAAAGATGCACTCGTAACCCTTCCACTATCGTTTGAAAAGAACAAGATCAAAAAAATGTTTTCTGAAAACGATCAATATTTACATGCTGTAACCTCGTTTTTTCCAGGTCCATTATCTACTGATTCTATAATTCAAGCTGCCCATTATAATAATAGAGAAGAAAAAATATTAGCTATGCAAAAAAGATATGATCAGTACATCGACAAAAAAGGATTTAAAAGAAAAAAGGCTTTAGATCTACTTGTCGATGAATTTAGACCCTGGAAAAAGAATACGATAATTAAATACCTTAAAATACCTATCCTGCAGAGATAACAAAGTTTAGGACCAAATTTATATTTTTTACTGATTTGTAGATTTTACCCATAAAGTGGGTAAAAGTACCCATAAGGCTTTTTCACTTACTTCAAACTATAGATATTCGTCCCAGAAAAATGGGAGATCTGTGAATATAAAAAAAGGCGGCGGCGCCTGGTACCCCAATGAAGTCTGGTACAGCGATGCGTATCAAGATCTGAACCTTTCCGGGCGGGAATTATTCCATTGTCTTAGAACTGAATTAAGATATTCAGGAAAGGGGAAAAAACGCCGTTTTATAAATAATGGGGAATTATCCTACACCGAAACAAGTTTCAACAAACAATATGGATACTGTTCTTCAACATATCTAAAGGCCCGTAATAAGCTTATTGAGGTAGGCTTTATAAAACAGACATACCGCGGAGGTAATTGCCGCGGTGATCGAGCTAAGTATAAAATTCTGGTGGGTACCAACCTGCCTGTAAGGGAAGAGCGCTGGCGCCGGTACCCTAAAGAGAACTGGGCACATAAAATTCCAAAAATAAAAAAGCAATCCATCGGTCAGAATACTCGATGGAAAAAGGGGCAGTCAGGTAGAAAAAAGAAAGATTCCACCCTGCCTAACCGGGACCTTAATGGAAATATTCCCCCTAATGAAAGACACCCTTCCCAGTATGAACTCCCTATTTAAGTCCAGGCATATTTTTTCTTTTATTAGCTGCAAGCGAAGAAATACCTGTATTTATATCATTAGGTCTTTCCCAGCTGCTTTTGACTTTAGTCCTCACTTAGGTAGGGTATCTCATAAATATACCATACCTATTCCAATATCATGCTGCCGATCACTGAACCAGAGATTTTTAAAACCTCGGAAGGAACTTAATAATGAAAAAAAACATGAACCCCAACTCGCTAAAAAACCTTAAGCCCTTTGTAAGGGGTGTAAGTGGAAATCCCAGCGGCTTAAAAAAGATCCCTGATGAACTTGTTGGTTATCTTAAAAAGCTCGGTGATACCCATATTATCAAAACGAAAGAGATCCTTACAGGCGGTAAGGATGAGTTCGGACAGGATGCATTTATTTTAGAAGAATACGACAGTGAAAAGACCTGGCGCTATGCGGTCATTGAAAAGATCTGGGATAAAGCACGGGAGGGGCACCTTGAGTACATGAAAATG
>Ga0315338_1001529_pt1 | contig 28493 bp, 21 predicted proteins | sample ASW8metaG_FD_204518 | JGI IMG/M metagenome (GOLD analysis project Ga0315338, IMG submission 204518) | Ammonia-oxidizing marine archaeal communities from Monterey Bay, California, United States - ASW #8 | ecosystem: Environmental > Aquatic > Marine > Coastal | place: USA: California | collected... | reverse complement strand
CATGGGCAGGTGGTTTTTGTAGATCTCAGAGATCGTTATGGAAAAACACAAATTATATTCAATTCAGAAGATTATAGCGGTGATTTTGATGTGGTGAAAAAACTTTCTATGGAAGATGTTATTTCTGTTATTGGAAAAGTGAAAAACAGAGATGAAAAGGCCATTAATCCGGATATGGGTACCGGTGAGATCGAAGTGATTATATCTGAAATGGAAATACTTAATGAAGCAGCGCCATTACCTTTTGTCATCAGTGATCGAAATAGTGCAGAGGAAGACCTGCGCCTGAAATTCCGTTATTTGGAGCTTCGCACCGATGAACTCCAGTATAATTTGAAGATTCGGCATAAGACTTATCAAGTTGTTCGTAATTATTTATCAGCTCAAAATTTTTTGGAAGTTGAAACTCCAGTCCTTATGAAATCTACACCGGAAGGAGCAAGGGATTATCTTGTGCCGAGCCGAATCCACCACGGTCAATTTTATGCCTTACCCCAATCTCCTCAAATTTATAAACAGATTCTAATGATCTCTGGTTATGATCGCTATTTCCAGATTGTGAAATGTTTTAGAGATGAAGATCTCCGTTCTGACCGCCAGCCTGAATTCACACAGATTGATATTGAAATGTCTTTTGTTGATGAAGAAATGATCTACAATCAAATGGAAAGCTTGGTCTGCAGCGTATTCAAAGAAGTGGTAGGTATAGATTTACCAAAATCATTTCCACGCTTGAACTGGAATGATGCAATGGATAAATATGGTTCAGATAAACCGGACCTTCGTTTTGATATGTGTCTTATTAATGTAAAACCGTTAACAGATAGATCTGATTTTAATGCATTCAAATCTGTAGAAAGTGTAAAAGGGTTAATTGTGCCAGGTGGGGCAAAATATTCTCGGAAAAATATTGATAGATTAACTGACTTTGTGAAAAAATACAAAGCCAAAGGATTAGCCTGGATGAAAGCTGAAGGCGGCTTACTTACTGGCGGTATCTCAAAATTTTTTAATAAAGACCTACAAAAAGAATTGATAGGTTTAACAAGTATAAACGAAGGGGACATAATTTTCTTAATCGGTGATGAAAAAGAATTAACACAAAGTGCATTGGGTGCATTACGGGTTGAGATCGGTAAGTCTGAAGGGTTAGTTGATACAGGTGAATTTAAACCAGTCTGGGTGACGGATTTCCCCATGTTTGAATTTGATAAAGATACAAATCGTTATATTGCACGGCATCATCCATTCACAGCTCCATCTACAGATAATATAGAAAGCATAGAGAAAGACCCAGGTGGATTAAAATCACGTGGATATGACCTCACCATTAATGGTTATGAAATTGCCGGTGGTTCTATCAGGAATCATAAACCGGAATTTCAGGCAAAAATATTTGAATTATTAGGTATGGGCGAAGCTGAAGTCACTGAGAGATTCGGCTTTTTAATTGAAGCTCTCAAATATGGTACACCACCTCATGGTGGAATTGCATTTGGTTTTGATCGTTTGGTAATGTTGTTGGCAGGTACAAACAATATCCGTGACGTCATCGCGTTCCCTAAAACGACCTCTGCTGCATCACTAATGGATGAAGCTCCTAGTTCAGTTTCTGATGAACAACTGGTAGATTTAAATATTTCTATCATTCCTAAAGGTGACTAGACCTTCCAAACTGCAAATTAGTAGATTTGAAAACTAATGCCCGAACTCATAGTATAGAAATGGTAGGTAAAATGAGAGTTTTGTTGAAGGAGTATGCTAATGTCTGAAATTATTATTAAACAAATTAGCGAAGAAGAAATCCAGGCCAAAGGGATTCGAAATTGGTCTACATGGTCCTGCGATAAAGCTGAATTCCCATGGGAGTATATCGAAAAAGAGTCTTGTTATATCTTGGAAGGACATGTGGACGTTACGACTGATAGCGGTGAAACAGTATCCATTAGTCCCGGTGATTATGTAGAATTTCCAAAAGGATTAAAATGCATATGGAAGGTACATCAGGCTATAACTAAACATTTTTCCTTTGGTTAATTTTGCTGATCTGATTTTTTACTCCGTTGCAATTTTTATTTCTAACAGCCTTAAAAGCTGAAGCACGTCCACTAATCACAAGGCTGAAACTTCAGAAAGATTCAAAATCTCAATTATACAAAAAAGATAACACTTTCCTATTCATTACGGGTGTGGGTAAAAAAAAGTGTCAAGATAGACTTCAATCATTAATAAATATGGATCTTGATTGGGAAAATACAATTTTGATCAATTTGGGTATAGCTGGTGGAAATGCCAATAGAACAGCTATTGGATCGTTATATCGTGTGAATAAAATTATAGATGAAAAAACAGGTCGTTCCTATTTCCCAGATATATTAATTCATAATGGACTAAATGAAATTCAACTTACGACAGTAAAGAATGGGGTTAGCAAAAATGGAAATCGATATTCCGGCCTTGTAGATATGGAAGCCAGTGCAATATTTGAAACTATGTCTAAATACGTTCCAACCCATCGACTTTTATTTTTAAAAGTGGTGTCTGATTATATGGATGTGACTGATTGGAAGTTTTTGGATGTTGAAAGTTTAATCCTTAAAAAATTAGATGTAATTCAATTGATTGTTAAATCTCATATTAATATAGACCTTTCTGACCGTTATATTTTGACACCGGGAGAAATAAAATTTCTAAATCAAGGCTCAATCAAATTGCAATTCACTGAAACACAATCTTTACAATTGATCTCGCGTGCAGAAAAATTTAAAAAATTAGGAAAAGAGATAAATAAATTAGAATGCTTTTTTACTATGACTCCAAGATCAAAACAGGAAAGGAATAGAATTTTTGACCAAATCAAACAATCCCTTTCTACCTAATTTTTCTCATATATATGTAGAGTCGGGCGCAGAAAATTATTTATTAGCTCAACAGTGTCTAGATCGTTTTCCTAAATCGACGGTAATTAAAATTCCAGATTATAAATCCATGTTTAATAGATCTGGCCAAGACTTTCAAACACAAAAAAAATCAATGAAAATGATTCTGGCAGTCAAAAAACCACCTTTTATTTATAAAGGGACAGATATTATTCAAGATGGTGGTTTCAAAAATTTTTTCTACATTACGCCTATATTAAATTGTCTTTATAATTGTGACTATTGTTTTTTACAGGGAATGTATTCTTCAGCAAATATGGTGGTTTTCGTAAATCAAAATGATATGCAATCAGCTGTTGAACTCGAATTAGATAATCGTACTTACCCCAGTAATCCACTTATGTTATCAATTTCATATAATACAGACCTTATGGCATTCGAAAATATATTACCCATTACTAGATCGTGGATTAACTATGCAAATACAGCACAGGATTTACATTTGGAAGTTCGAACAAAAAGTGCTCTGTTCGATTCATTAACTCATTTAAAACCTTCAAAAAAAGTTCTTCTCGCCTGGACTTTATCCCCTGATAAAGTGGTCAGAGAAAATGAGTTTAATACACCACCTTTGGATCGGCGAATTACTGCAGTACAATCGGCTATTGAAAAAGGATGGAAAGTAAGACTTTGTTTTGATCCAGTCATGGTATACGCTGGTTGGGAGAATGATTACATTAATTTGTTAAATCAGGTAAAATCATCCATAAATGGAAGTAAGCTATTCGATATAACAGTGGGAGTTTTTCGAATGGGAAAAGATTATTTTGAAAGAGTCCACAAGTCTAAACCAGAATCATTGGTTTATTATCAATATTATGAGAACAAAAATGGAGTTATGACCATCCCCCAGGTAGAACGAGAGGGCGTTAAAGATTTATTGCGTAAGAATCTTGACGGTTTTATTTCAAATAATCGAATTCATTTTTGGAATTAACCAAACACCCTTTTACAATAAGGGATTAAAGCAGCAGAGTTTAATCGAGTATGATGACCGCAGGTAGACCCTCTTTTTTATATAGTCTATTGAATTCAGTCACTTCATTATTTATAATTGAATCCAATTTCTTTTTATGTTTATGCCACTCTTCTGATAGGTCCCCGTAACGATCTCGTTGACCTTGAGTGAGAGGGGGGTCTGAGCCATCAATTGTTTGCAATAAATTGATCATATGTGCATTCAACCGGTTTATAAAATTTACCACATCCTGAAAAGTCTTCATTTCAGTTTGAACGACTTGGCCTTCCCAATTATCGATTGCCTTTATTGCCAATTTACCGGTTGAAATCAATTCTTCCATGTTCCCCATTTCTATTATTCGCTCATTCATTTTTTTGATCTGACTTCGAATATTTCGTGCTTTAACAATAGCAGTATGCAGATCATTGATTTTAAAATAAATATCACCCATTAGTTTTTGATGGGCCTGCGTATCTTTATCTCGAATATCCATGCGAGGATCATGTTGAACAGTTAGTGGTTGTTCCATTGAAGTTTCACCAATAGTCAGGCGAATCTTATAATCTCCTGGACCAACACGGTATCCAGCATACGATCCGTAAAATGATATGTCTGGAACCATGACTAAATCATCAACGCGTAGATTCCATATATAACGATTAATACCCTGTTTTGCGGGGATCTTCGCTCCACTATATGGAGCACCAAATGTTTTGGCGGACTGCCCACTTTGATTAGTAATGGTACGTATCACTGTTTCCGATTGATTCAGGATCTCTAAAGTCAAAGTTGAATCCTTATCAAACTCATTTGCAATGTGATATATAATTATGGCACCACTTGGTGGGTTTTGTCCCATGGTCTTTGACTCACTACTACCACCGGAAGTGCGATACGCAACACGAGGTGAAAACAAATGAAAATCTTTCTTTTTTAATGTTTTATTGTACTGATGGAGCGCTGTAAGGTCATCTAATATCCAAAATGCACGACCTTGAGTTGAAGCGATTAAGTCATTATTTCTAATAGTTAGATCTGTAATAGGGACGGTGGGGAGGTTCAGTTGAAATGAGGTCCATAATTTTCCACCATTCATTGACAGGTATAATCCCGTTTCCGTTCCTGCATAAAGTAAGTCTTGTTGAGCGGGGTCTTCGCGAACAACGCGAACAAATGCATCATCCAGGATACCTTTTGATTTCTGTGTCCAACTGGTCCCATAATTGGTTGTTTTATAAATATAAGGCGATAGATCACCAAATTTATATTTAGTGAATGCCACGTAGGCGGTCCCAGGATTATGAGGTGATATTTCAATTGCATTAACCATCCCCTCATCCATGCCACGTGGGGTTACATTTTTCCAATTGGTACCGCCATCGCGAGTTATATGTATTAATCCATCATCAGATCCAGTCCATATAGTTCCATTTTCGTGTTGGGATTCCACCGCATACATAATGGTGTTGTACACTTCTCCACCAGCAGCTTCATTTGTGAATGGTTCACTACCCATGTCATGTTTTGCATCATCATTTTTTGTAAGATCAGGGCTGATCACCTCCCATGAATCACCACCGTCAACAGTTTTGAAAAGGACATTCCCAGCATGATAGATAGTATTTGGATCATGTGGTGATGTAATAATTGGGGCATTCCAATTGAATCTGAATTTTTGATCTCGAGGAACAGAGCCCAAGCCTAAATATTCGTATGCCATTATGCTTCGGCTTTTAAGTGTCATGACATTTAATTTTTCAATCAGTCCTTGGTAGCATCCACCATAAAGTTCCACAGGATTGTCCGGGTCAAATGCCAGATATGCACTCTCACAACCAGCAGCTCTATACCAATCGGACCAATCTATACCACGGCCTTTTGTTCGGCTTGGTATAGCCACACTCGAATTATCTTGCTGGCCTCCATATACAAAATAAGGAAATCGATTATCGGTAATTACACGATAAAATTGGGCTGTCGGTTGGTTCTTTTGTGTGGACCATGATTTACCTCCATTAAATGAAATATTGGCACCGCCATCATTTGCATTAATCATATTCTGATTATTAAAAGGGTTGATCCAAAGACCGTGGTTATCGCCATGAGGGACGCTCATATTATTAAATGATTTACCGCCATCCGTTGATTTCATAAAGGGAGCATTTAATACATAGACCACATTCTCATCCTGAGGATCTGCAAAGACATGGATATAATACCAACTTCTAGCGATAAGAACTCGATCACTATTCATCCGTTTGAAACTTTTACCGCCATCATCAGAGCGAAATAGGCCACCTTTTTCTGCCTCTGCAATTACATAGACCCGTTTAGAATTGGCACCTGAGACGGATACATCTGTCTTTCCCATCTTATCAGGAAGTCCCTTGGTGAGTTTTTCCCAAGTATTACCACCATCTATAGATTTATAGATACCGCTTCCTTCACCGCCGCTACGCATTTGCCACGGTTTTCGCTGATGATCCCAAAAAGATGCGTATAAAATTCGAGGATTAGTCCGATCCATACTTAATCCACTGGCTCCTGCATGTTCATTTACATACAATACTTTTTCCCAATTTTCACCACCATCAATAGAACGATAAATACCTCGAGTTTTGCTGGCGGTATACTGATCTCCCTGTACAGCCACATAAACTAAATCAGAATTTTTTGGATGGACAATCACCTGTGAAATTGTTCTGGATTCATCCAACCCAATATGGGACCACGTATCACCCGCATCAGTAGAACGGTAGACACCATCACCATGAGAGGTCATTACAGGGCGGATGCAGGCTTCACCCATGCCAGCATAAACTACATTGGGATCTGATTCAGAAACGGCCATTGCACCGACAGATCCTGTTTTGAAATATCCATCAGATATATTTGACCATTCCAGACCGCCATCAATCGTTTTCCATACACCACCCCCAACAGAGCCGAAATAATAAGTCAATGGTTGAGATGGAACGCCTATTGCAGTGAGTGAACGTCCACCACGAAAAGGGCCAATATTGCGCCATTTTAGGGCATCTTTAAAAAACACATCCAGTGAATCAGCAGATAAAATACTGAAATTAATAATCAGAATTAAATGAATCATCCTCCTCATAATGAAACCTCCTTAAAAGTGCCCCGGGTGGAGCGATTGAAATTTTTATTAGATTGCTTTTAAAATGTCTCTTCGGCTAACCTGCCCTATGAGTTTACCATTTTCAACTACTGGAAGTCGCCTGAAATGTTTTTCTTGAAAAAATTGTGCAAGGTCTACAATGCCCATTTCTGGCCCGACCGTTGTTAATTCTGTAGACATAAAATCTCTAACGCAGCCACCAGTTTCACTATAGTATGAATTTTGGATAACTGTTTCCATACAATCCATTTCAGATAATATTCCCACCAATTCACCTTTGTCATTAATAACTGGTGCGCCTGAAAATTTGTGATCGATAAGAGATTGTATTGCTGCAATCACTTTTGTGTCTGGTGTAAAGGTGATTAATTTTTTGGCCATAATATCTTTAACTGCAGTAGGTCTCATTAGTAAGGCTCAGAATCTAAATTAAGAATCATAGCCTAATTTGACACATAGAATAGTAAATCTGCTAGTAAAAAGCGAGATTGCTATTCGAAAAGTGATGATTCTTTTGCAAGGAGAACTTTAGCTTTTTCTTGTTCAAACAAATTTTCAGGGGAGACATTTGGTAATACAGTTGGGTTTGCATTCAATACCATTTGTAAGTCTTTGATAAATTCTTCTCGATTACCACTTTTGGTATGGAGGTATTCAGCTCTCATCACATATGTGCCCATGAAATTTGGGCTACCTAAGATTGCTTTATCAAAGTTATTAACAGAATAACTTAAATCTAATCCAGGAAGTCGAGCATAAATCCCGCCAAAAATCCGGTTGGCTCCATGATAAAAGAAATCTGGTTGGAGTGCAAGGATACGATGTAGAGACGTTTCAATTAGATCGCGCGATTGTAACCGCACCATGACAGGCTTTGTAATAAGATATTTCGAAAAGTTAGATATCCACCAATACAATAGAGGAACCATTTCTAGTGACATATTTTCTATACCAGCTATCAATTTTGCTGTTGAATCTCCATCTGAAAGTGCAACTCCTTCTTGATATGCATCTGTAGAAATAATGAACTCCCATGCTGTTTCCATGCCTTCTAGAAAGAGAGAGTCAGATCGAATCTTATTTGGTTCAATATAATAGCCAAGGAAATGACATGCTCGAGCGTAAAGTGATGCAACCTCACCATTATCAGGATTCAGAACATTTGCTTTAGAAAGAAACAGCTTTGCCATCTCCGCATCTTTGGTATTTACCCGTTTTTCCCAGTGAGATCGGCCTTGATCTACTAAGAATTGAATATTTTTCTGTTCAGAAAGGTATAAATTGAAAGAATCTGTTTTTGTTATACATCCGGTTGTTATAATGAATAAACTAGCTAGAATTATTACGCTGTATTTTTTCATGGGCTCAAGCTTAGAAGACTGATGAAATCCTTGTAAAATTGTCTAAATTTAGACTTAAAGTTAACTAATTAATTAGAGTAGATGGAAAAGACAATTGAAATGAAAAGTGTGGATTTGAGCTTGCTCTTTGGTCCAGCGGATTCCAATTTGAAATTGGTAGAAGATGCATTTTCTAGCCAAATCATCGTTCGGGGTAATAAAATCAAAATTGATGGGGAAGAAGATGAAGTAACAATCGTCCATGAAGTTTTTCATGAAATGGGGTCTACATTGAATCGTAAAGGTTCACTCACCCAAGAAGATGTAATAACACTCATAAATGTAACTGTAAACCAAAATGGACATGATACAAAACACATGGATTCCACTATTCATTATGGAAGAAAAGGTTCTATTTCTGCACGAACAGATGGGCAAGAATTATATATTCAAACAGTCCGAAAAAATGATATTGTATTTTCTGTGGGTCCGGCTGGTACAGGAAAAACCTATTTAGCTGTTGCATTTGCTGCTGCAGCCCTTGAAAACCATGAAATAGATCGAATAGTGCTGTGCCGCCCTGCGGTGGAAGCAGGCGAAAATCTTGGATTTCTTCCAGGCGACTTGAAGGAAAAAGTAGATCCATATTTAGCCCCTTTATACGATGCCTTAGGCGACATAATTCCATCCAAACGATTGAAACCGTTGTTGGCAAATAATACGATCGAAGTAATCCCATTGGCTTATATGAGAGGGCGAACCTTAAATAATGCATTCATGATACTGGATGAAGCACAGAATGCTACAACTATGCAAATGAAAATGTTCCTTACACGTTTGGGAGTGAATTCGAGAACCATTATCACGGGAGATATCACTCAGATTGATCTACCTAAAAAATCAGCTTCGGGATTGCTACAGGTTATTGATCTCTTAAAAGATATAGATGGAATTGGATTTTGCAAATTGGATGCGTCGGATGTTGTGCGCCATAAATTAGTACGTGATATTATTAATGCGTATGACCATAATGGTGATTGATATATTCAAAATGACGATCAATCAAATTCATTAATAATCTCTAACGAATTGTATTAACTTCTCGTCGGTTTTGACAAAAAAATTTCGGTGTGTGCCCATCGAAAAAATAAATAAAGTAAATCTTCATATTGTTCATTGATCAAGCACATCCAAATTATCGGTTTACCCGATCCAACAGCATTCGCTGGTTTTCCTTATGTATTTATGATTTGAAAGATTATATATGCCTGAATTAAAAGATGTTGTTATAGTAGCTGCTAAACGAACACCTGTTGGCGCCTTTCAAGGGAATTTATCTTCAATACCTGCTCACAAATTAGGGTCTGTTGCGATCAAAGCTCTATTAGATGAAACAGGTGTGGATTCAACTTCCATTGATGAAGTAATTATGGGGAATGTTTTATCAGCAGGACAGGGCCAAGCTCCTGCTCGACAAGCTGCGCTTGGTGCTGGATTGCTTAACACAGTTGAATGTTTTACCATTAATAAAATGTGTGGTTCTGGATTAAAGGCTGTCATGCTGGGGAGTCAGGCTATTCAAACAGGAGATGCAAGTATCGTGATTGCGGGTGGAATGGAGAATATGACTCAATCACCCTACCTGCTTCAAAAGGGGCGAGAGGGTTTTCGCTTAGGGCACGGGCAATTAATTGATTCTATGATAAAAGATGGTCTCTGGGATGCGTATAATGATATGCACATGGGGAGTTGCGCAGAGATGTGCGCAAGCGATAATAAAATTACTCGGAAAGCTCAGGATGATTTTGCAAAAATATCCTATAGGCGTGCACAGGCTGCTCAGGAGAATAATTCATTTTTTGATGAAATTGTACATGTTCCCGTGCCTCAAAGAAAAGGTAAACCAATCATAATCCAAATCGATGAAGAACCAGAGAGATTTAATTTTGATAAAATGGTTTCCCTTAAACCTGCATTCAAAAAGGATGGAACAATAACTGCAGCCAATGCCTCAAAGATTAATGATGGTGCAGCAGCAGTATTGATGATGGCTAGTGACACTGCTCATTCATTAGGATTGATGCCGTTGGCTACCATTGTGGCGCAAGCATCAGCGGCACACGAACCAGAATGGTTTACCACAGCTCCCATGAAAGCTATCTCAACTGTATTAGATAAAGCAGGCTTATCGGCGGAAGAAATCGACCTTTGGGAGATTAATGAGGCATTCGCACCTGTTGCAATGATGCCAATAAATCAATTTAATTTAGATCATGAAAAAGTGAATGTTAATGGTGGCGCAATTGCCCTTGGACACCCCATTGGTGGCAGCGGAGCACGTATTTTTACTACATTGATACATGCCATGAAAAACCGAGATGCTCGTACAGGTTTGGCAACACTTTGTATTGGCGGTGGTGAAGCATCTGCACTCGTTGTAAGGAGGTAAACTTGGATTTTAATTTAACAGAAGAGCAACTACTCATTCGGAAGACCGCCCAAGACTTTGCTAATGATCATTTGCGTCCTGGTGTGATTGCTCGAGATGAAAATTCTGAATTTCCTTTAGATCAAATAAAAATGATGGGTGAAATTGGTTTTATGGGTATGATGATCCCTGAGGAGAATGGTGGCGCCGGTATGGATTCACTTTCGTACTGTCTCGCCATGGAAGAAATAGCCAAGGCTGATGCCTCCGCTGCAGTGATTATGTCAGTCAATAATTCATTGGTTTGCCAACTTCTGCATAAATATGGAAATAAAGATCAGAAAAAACAATATTTAGTAAAACTTGCCAGTGGTAAATGGCTGGGTGCGTTTTCATTATCGGAACCTCAATCTGGATCGGATGCAAGCAATATGCGAACATTTGCTAAAAGAAATGGGGATCATTATGTGATAAATGGAACTAAAAACTGGGTGACAAATGGCATTTCTTCTGATATCGTAATTTTAATGTGTGTAACTGAAAAGAATGTGGGTTACAAGGGCATTTCTGCATTCATCATTGAAAAAGGAATCGACGGATTATCCACAGGGAAAAAAGAAGATAAATTAGGTATTCGTGGTTCTGACACTTGTGAGCTCTATTTTGAAGATTGCAAAATTCCTGTGAAAAATCGACTAGGCGATGAGGGGGATGGCTTCAAGATTGCATTGGAAACCCTCGATGGTGGCCGGATTGGAATTGCCGCACAAGCACTTGGAATTGCTAAAGAATCCTTGGACCGATCTGTTGCGTATGCCAATGAGCGTAAACAATTTGGTAAGACAATTGGAGAGTTCGGTTCTATTCAAAGCAAGATCGCCCAAATGGCTATTCAAGTAGATGCATCAAGATTATTAATCCACCGTGCAGCAAGAATGAAAGATGATGGCAAGTCTTTCAGGAAAGAAGCTGCTATGGCAAAGAATTTTGCATCCAAGGTTGCGATGGATGCATCCACTCAATGTGTCCAAATTTTTGGCGGATATGGATATATTCGCGAGACAGGTGTTGAGAGGCTTATGCGTGATGCTAAAATTACACAAATTTATGAGGGTACTTCCGAAATTCAGGAATTGGTAATTGCTCGTGAAATACTTAGAGGAAATTAATAGTGAAGAAAAAGCAAAATATTGATTGGGATAATTTGGGATTTGGTGTTTATCCTACACGAAGTATGTGGAAAAGCACTAATTCTATAAATGGAGAATGGGATAAAGGTGGTTTGATACCTTATGGAAATATTGAAATTTCCCCTGCAGCAGGTGTGTTGAACTATGGTCAAGGTATATTTGAAGGCATGAAAGCTTATCATTCTTTAAAAGATCGATTAGTATTATTTCGTCCAGAGATGAATGCCAAAAGAATTTCTACCTCATGTAAACGACTTTGCATGCCAGAAATTTCTAAGGACTATTTTATTAATGCAATTTTAGAAGTTGTTCGTGACAATGCTGACTTTGTACCACCTTATAATAAAGGTGGTTTATATATCAGGCCTGTTGTCTGGGGTACTGCACCCACATTAGGCGTAGCACCGGCAAGTGAATATACTTTTTTAGTCTATACGGCTCCTGTAGGTCCATACTTCAGAGGTGGTATTAAACCACTGAACTTGATTGCATCTGAATCATATCATCGTGCAGCACCAAAAGGGATTGGGCATGTTAAAGCTATTGGTAATTACTCTGCATCTCTTGAACCAGTGAGAAAAGCAAAAGAAGATGGCTTTGATGAAGTCTTATATCTTAAGGCAGAAGATGAGCGTTTGGTAGAAGAAGTGGGTTCAGCAAATATCTTTATGCGAAAGGGTAATCAACTGGTAACACCAAGACTGGCAGGATCTATTTTACCTGGTGTAACTAGGAATTCAATTTTGAAACTAGCTCAAGATCAATTAGGACTGGATGTCACAGAGGGTGATCTTTTGTTAGAAGATTTATTTACCGCAGACGAAGTATTTTGTACTGGAACGGCTGTTGTATTAACACCTGTAGGTCATATCACATATCGTAAAAAAACACATATGATTAAAGATGGAAATATGGGAGAAGCTGCTACCGAATTAAGAAAAAAATTGGTACATATTCAACTTGAGAAAAAAGAAGATAGTTACGGTTGGATTTACCCAGTCTAATTCATAATACATGACTTTAATTAATAAATTATGACAAAAGCAACCCATCCTAGACGCGTTGGTCGTGAGGCAGTGCTTCAGGGGCTTTACGCATTAGAGATATCTGGTGAAGAGCGATCCAAAATATTAAATGATATTCTGGGTCGTAGAGACTATGACTCGAAAATGAAAAACTTTATCACCACTTTATTTGATTCTTCAATAGATCACAAAAATTGGTGCGAAGAACAGATCAAAAGTAGACTAAATAATTGGGAATTTGGCCGAGTAGCCCTTTTGGACCGGCTACTTCTCATCCTTGCAATCAGTGAGATTCATTTTATTGAAGATGTCCCACCGAAAGTATCCATCAGTGAAGCCATCGAGATTGCAAAATTGTACAGTACAGAGGAGAGCTCTAGTTTTGTGAATGGCGTTTTAGATAATGTATATAAAACAATGACTAATGGTATTAAAGAAAAGAATTCATGATTCAAAACTTAGTTAAAAAAGTATTTGGCTCTCGATCTGATCGCGAGGTAAAACAACTCTATCCCTTGGTTGATGATATCAACCGGTTAGCAGAAGGATTTATTGATCAGTCTGATAAAGATTTAAAGGAGCGATCTCAAGAATTGCGGGCTACAGTTATAGAAGCGATTGAAGTTGCAAAAGCTAAAGCAGAAAAAGACATCACCGATAAGGATGAAGCAAGAAAGTTTATCTTGTTAGCTGAGCATGAAAAATTAGAACAAATTTTGCCGGAAGCGTTTGCAATGGTGAAGGAAACCTGTCGTCGTATGTGTGGTACAAGTTGGCATGTTGTTGGTCGAGAACTCAGTTGGGAAATGGTACCTTATGATGTCCAGATAGTTGGGGGAATTATACTTCACCGAGGTAATGTAGCGGAGATGAAAACTGGTGAAGGAAAAACACTTGTAGCTGCTTTCCCTATCTATTTGAATGCACTTACTGGTCGTGGTGTACATTTGATTACTGTGAATGATTATCTAGCCCAACGTGATGCAGAATGGATGGGAGAGATTTATCGTCGATTAGGTCTGTCTGTTGGGTTTATTTTGAATAATATGACGCCTGAACAGCGCCGGGAAAATTATAGTTGTGATATTACTTATGGTACGAATAACGAATTCGGTTTTGACTACCTTAGAGATAACATGGCATTGCAAAAAGAAGATTTGGTTCAAAGAGATCATGCTTACGCTATTGTGGATGAGGTGGACTCAGTTTTAATTGATGAAGCCCGAACCCCATTGATTATTTCTGGTGCGGTGGATGCGCCAGTAGATACATCGTTTAAAGATTTGTGTCCGCTAATTCAAAATTTAGTTCGCCAGCAAAATGCGCTTGTTGGAAATATTGTGAGCGAAGGTGAAGATTTAATGCATGATGGCAAAGATCGAGATGCGGGCTATAAATTACTTCAAGCTCTCAGAGGTATGCCTAAACACCCAAAGGTAATGAAAACATTTCAAGAGGCTGGGACAAAAAAACTGGCCTATCAGGTTGAATCTGAATTCCTGCGAGATAAAAAACTTCATGAAGTGGATGATGATCTTTTCTTTAGTATTGATGAAAAAAGTCATGTGATTGATATTACAGAAAAGGGTCGAAACGCACTGGCACCAGATAATCCAGATGTATTTGTGATTCCGGATCTTGGAGAACTTCTCCATGATATTGATCAGAATGATGGCTTGACTAAACTGGAGAAGGATCAGGAAAAAGAAAAAGCACACCAAACACATGCTGATCGTTCTGGTCGGATCCACAATATGACCCAATTACTTCGTGCCTATACACTTTATGAAAAGGATGTGGAGTATGTTGTGCAGGATGGTCGAGTCCAAATTGTTGATGAATTTACTGGTCGTATCCTGTCAGGTCGGCGGTACAGCGATGGTCTACACCAGGCTTTAGAAGCAAAAGAAAATGTCACAGTTGAGCGTGAGACACAAACTCTTGCGACAATCACGATCCAAAATTATTTCCGTATGTATGATAAACTAGCGGGAATGACAGGAACGGCAGAAACTGAAGCGGAAGAATTTGGTTCTATTTATAATTTGGACGTTCTGGTAATACCCACTCATCGTCCTGTGGTTCGAGATGATCGGAATGACCTGATTTATAAAACTACACGTGAAAAATACAATGGAGTTGTAGAAGAAATTACCCAATGTCATCATAGTGGACAACCGAGCTTGGTAGGAACTATATCTGTTGACGCGTCGGAATTATTGTCTCGGATGCTAAAGCGAAAGGGGATTCCCCATAGTGTATTGAATGCAAAGCAACACCAAAGCGAAGCAGAAATTGTAGCCAGAGCAGGTCAGCGAGGTGCCGTAACTATTGCCACAAACATGGCTGGCCGTGGTACGGATATTAAATTAGGTGAGGGGATGAAAGAATTAGGTGGGCTCCATATTATAGGTACAGAGCGCCATGAATCCCGGCGAATAGACCTTCAGCTTAGAGGAAGATCAGGCCGCCAGGGTGATCCTGGCTCAAGTGTTTTTTATCTTTCTTTGGAAGATGATCTTATGCGTTTATTTAATAGTGAAAGAATTGCCTCGGTCATGGATAAACTGGGAGCTGAAGAGGGGGAAGTCATTACAGCAAAAATGGTGACTCGCGCTATTGAAAATGCACAGAAAAAAGTGGAACAGCGAAATTTTGGAATTCGTAAACATTTATTAGAATATGACGATGTAATGAATCAGCAACGGAAAGTTGTATACGACATCCGTAAACAAGCCTTAAATGATTCAGATATAACAGAAGCCATTGAAGATATGGTTGATGATTATGTAGATGATGAACTCACTCGGATGGAAGATACTAGTCCACAAAATTGGGATTGGGATAATCTGAAGCAGAATCTCTCATCCCATATGTTGGTAGATGCGAGTTTGGATTCAGTCCAGGAATCAAAAGGTTCTGATGAAATTTCGCTAGAGGATGTCCGTGATTATATATTAAGCCAGGCAAAAGAGGTATATAAAACCCGCGAATCACTACTTCCTGAAGATATAATGCGTGGCTTCGAAAAATTTGTAGTTCTCCGTACTATTGATGAGAAATGGAAAGACCATCTCTACAGCATGGATCAGCTCCGAGAAGGGATAAACCTTCGGGCATACGGTCAAAAAAATCCATTGCTGGAATACAAATCTGAAGGATTCCAAATGTTTCAGCAAATGATGGCGGATACATCCGAAGAAACCATCCAGCGGTTGTATCGTACCCAAATTCAAGGCATGGAATCGGCACCGGAAATGCCAGTAAATAAGGCTCGGAATGTGCAAACTCAACATGATGAAACGACTGGAATGGGCTTCTCTGGGCCATCAATTCAGGAACAAGCTGCATCTTCATCAGGGGCACCCAAGCAACCAGTTCATGTAGATCAAAAGATTGGACGGAATGATAAGGTCAAATTGATTAGCCCTAGTGGTAAGCAGGTTGAAGTGAAATATAAAAAATTACAGCAATTTTTAAACCAAGGATACACACAGGTATAAGCATGGGAATTAAGAAAGATAAGTGGGGTTTCTCAACTAAATCCATTCACGTGGGGAATGAAGCGGATAAGGAATTAGGATCAGTTTCACCACCAATCCATTTAACATCTACATTCAAACAGGATGGTGTGGGTAAAAACCGTGGACATGATTATTCGCGAGTTTCAAACCCCACTCGTGCAAGGTTAGAAGAAAACTTGGCTGTATTAGATGGTGCCAAACATGCTGTATGTTACAGCACAGGTATGGCTGCCACTACAGCTTTGTTTCAATTATTTGATGCGGAAGATCATATACTTATTTCACGCAATACGTACGGTGGCACATTTCGTATGTCTATGAATGTATTGAAACGACAGGGGATAATTTTCGAATGGATTGATACTCGAAATCCCGCCAATGTAGAATCGCATATTCGACCCAATACAAAATTGGTTCATGTTGAAACACCTACGAATCCGCTCTTAGAATTATGTGATTTAAAAGCAACAGCAGCCATATGTAAAAAAGCAGGTGTTTATTTGAGTGTTGATAATTCATTTATGAGCCCTTATGGACAAAGGCCTTTGGAACAAGGTGTAGACGTGGTTATGCAGAGTTCCACGAAATCTCTATCAGGTCACTCAGACGTTTTGGGCGGGGTTTTGACTACCAACGATGATGATTTGGGTGAAAGACTCCGATTTATGTTAAAGGCCACTGGCGGTGTACCTAGCCCCTTTGATAATTGGATCTTACTTCGATCTACAAAAACATTGGGACTGCGTTACCAAAGATCATCAGATAATGCTAATGAATTGGCTGATTGGCTATCGAGCAATTATAATTTGTTAAGGATAATTTATCCAGGACTCAAAAGCCATCCCCAACATGATATTGCAATAAAACAACAGCGAACCCCAACAGGTGAAATTATATTTGGTAATATGATTTCTATAGAAGTGAAAACTATTGAGGCCCGTGATCAATTTTTAAAACGGCTGGAAGTATTCACATTGGCAGAAAGTCTTGGTGGCGTTGAGAGCCTTTGCTGTGTGCCCTACAATATGACACATGCTGCGGTACCTGTTAAAGCCAAATTAGATATGGGAATTACTGAAACATTGATTCGCTTATCTATTGGGATTGAAGATGTTGCTGATCTTAAAACTGATCTTCTAAATGGATTGGCAAAATAATCCACTTTATCTGTTTTAATAATCTTATACAAAATTGTAATTTTTTGGCTCATAAAAGTATGTTTGCCGCGGTGGTGGAATTGGTAGACACGCTGGTCTTAGGAACCAGTATCGCAAGATGTGAAGGTTCGAGTCCTTTCCGCGGCACATTATCCTCGGAATATTAGTGGAAAATCAAAATACAATTGATCAAAAGCCGGATAAGAAATCTACCCTGCGGGTAGTTGTACACAGTTTTTTCGTTGTTCCCTTTATTATTGCAATTTTTGGATTAATGATTTTTCTCGTGGTACGTATTATGACCTCTGAACCCAACACTGCTCAGGATTATTTGGAAGATGTAAAGATTGGTGGTTCAACCAAGAGGTGGCAAGGCGCATTCGAATTATCTAAAATCTTATCGAATCCTAAATTGGTACCCACAGATGATCGATTTGTATCTGAAATGATTTCTATTTTTGAGTATGCCTCTAATGACAGAGATATTAGAGTGCGGCAATATCTGGCTATGGCTATGGGAGCCACAAAAGATCCTCGTTATGGACCTGCGCTTATCCAGGCATTGGAAAATACTGAACCAGCAATGGCCATGACCGCAGCTTATGCACTTGGCAATATAGGTCATGATCCAGCTGTGAGACCATTAATTCAACTCCTTGATCATGACGTACCTAATGTTCGTCTCCAAGCAGTAATTAGTTTGGGCAAGATTAACAATCCTGAAGCTATTCCTTCATTGAGACAAATGATGGAAGATCCGGAAGCTAATGTTAGATGGGATGCTGCTGTAGCATTGGCAAAGCAAAAAGATAATAGTGGGCAAAGAATATTATTAGACCTGATGGATAGAAATTATTTAGATTCATTTCCTAATATCGATGAAACAGAGCAAGTTCAAGCCATGATGGTGGCCATTAAAGTCTCTCACTTCATTAAAAATATTGCGTTGAAAGAATCTTTAGAAAAATTACGGGATAATGATCCGAATTTAAAAATTCGGGAAGCTGCTCGTACTGCATTAGTAAACTTCGAATAAGGTTTTTGAACTTATGCCTGAAGCAAAAAATAAAAAAACGGCTACCATATCCCCTTCAAGCCCGCCACCTGCTGCATTAGGCCAAGCGGATGATGGTTCTGGTTTAACTCGCCGTTCATTTTTCTCATGGTTATCTATTGGATGGATTGCATTTGTCGCTGCCACCGGGGGATTCTTTACCATGATGCTCCGTTTCTTTTTCCCCAATGTATTATTCGAACCTGTTCAAACCTTTCGTGCCGGTATACCTGATGATTACCAAGTGGGTGAAGTTGACTTGCGTTGGAAAGCAAAATTTGCCACCTGGATTGTACGAAACGATGAGGGGATTTATGCTCTTTCAACCACTTGTACTCATTTAGGATGTACCCCAAACTGGCTTTCCGCTGAACAAAAATTCAAATGTCCCTGTCATGGGAGCGGTTTTCGTAAAACAGGAATTAATTTTGAAGGCCCTGCGCCTCGCCCCTTAGAAAGGTTCCGAATCGCTTTAGCTGATGATGGGCAGATCATTATTGATAAGACAAAAAAATACCAACAGGAAAAAGGCCAATGGGCAGACCCAGAAGCCTTCCTTAAAGTGTAAGAGAGATTTATGGCTGAAAAAAAAGGTTTATTAAAACGGCTAGCTGAAGGGCAGGTTTGGACTTCAATTTTCCGTGGTGGCGGTGTGCCAAAATCTCGCCGTCAACGGATGATGATTGTATTAAATTCTGTCTTTTTACACCTTCATCCAGTAAGGTTACCAAAACATGCAGTTAAACTCAAGTTTACCTGGTGTATGGGTGGCCTCTCATTCTTTCTTTTTCTAATTTTAACAATCTCTGGTATTTTGCTCATGTTCTATTATCGTCCAACAATTGAATACGCTTACACCGATATTATAGATTTAGCTGAGCAGGTCCCATTTGGAATCATGCGTGAAATCCATCGTTGGGGTGCTCATGCAATGGTAATCACTGTTTGGCTCCATATGTTCCGTGTTTTTATGACTGGCTCATACAAACCACCAAGAGAATTTAACTGGGCAATTGGTGTTATTCTTTTACTATTGACGTTGCTTCTAAGCTTTACAGGTTATTTGCTTCCTTGGGATCAGTTAGCAATCTGGGCGATTGCCGTTGGATCAAATATGGCACGAGCCACACCATTTTTAGGTAGTGAAGGTCCGGGGGCCGCAATGTTAGCCATTGGAGACATCAATTTTGTTACTGTTGCAAGCGACGTCCGTTTTGCTCTGATTGGTGGACGATTTTTAGGAGAAGCAACATTACTTCGCTTTTACGTACTTCATTGTATTGGATTGCCATTTATTATAATGATATTTATGGCTGTTCACTTTTGGCGTATTCGTAAAGATGGTGGAATTTCCACTCCGGTGTAAATAGATGGACGGATTTAAACATTTAGTCGATACACTTTCCAAGCCAACGATTCTTGTCACGTTTACATTTGCCATCTTTTTCTTCATTTTTCCACCTACTGATTGGTTTGAAAAGTGGCATCGTCGATTAAAATTTGATCGGCTTTGGAGTAACAAATCCTTATTGATTATTACAGGTATTCTTGTTGGCTTTTTTGTTTTTGGATTGACTGATTCTGATTTTAGAGCAATCATGCTCAAGCCTGATAATGTACCGATATCTGGGTTAATCTTTTTGGTATTCTTTTTTACTTGGCTCTCAATGAGCCAAGCCTATAAAAATGATGAATTGGTTGAAGCAGGAAAAACGATAGATGAGCATTACGATGCGCCAAATGACAAAGTTTTAGTTTGGCCAGATCTAGTTTACGTTGAATTGATATCATTAATTCTATTTTCTGCTTTCATGTTAATTTGGTCCATAGGGCTTGCGGCGCCTATAGAAGAGCCTGCAAACCCATCTGAATCACCAAATCCTGCTAAAGCACCATGGTACTTCTTAGGCCTCCAAGAAATGCTGGTCTACTTTGACCCATGGATGGCGGGGGTTGTTCTGCCCAGTTTAATTATAGTTGGACTGATGGCAATTCCATATTTAGATAATAATTCGGAAGGATCTGGATACTACAGCTTTAAAAATAGAAAACTTTCCATTTCTATTTTTATGTTTGGCTGGCTCGTTCTATGGAATTTACTGATTGTAATTGGTGTTGCTTTACGTGGACCAAACTGGAATTTTTTTGGCCCGTTTGAATATTGGGACAGCCATAAGGTTGAAGCACTAACCAATATAAATTTATCCGAATTTATTTATGTTAAATGGATGAGTACCGGATTACCTGAAAATATTTTATTTAGAGAAATTTGGGGAATTTCATTACTCCTCGGATATTTTTTGATCTTACCACCCTTACTGGCCAAGACAAAGCTTAAAGGTACTTTTGAGCAATTAGGTGTTGCACGATATTCTGTGTTTATAGTATTAATTTTAACCGCCCTATTTCTGCCAATCAAAATGTATTTAAGATGGATGTTTAATCTGAAATACATTATAGCAATTCCGGAATACTTTTTCAACTTCTAATAATAGAATCATAGTAAACCATGATTAATCAACAAGAACGATATTATAATATCCTGAAACTAAATAAGTGGTTTGCTATCTCAAGTATATTGTTCACTCTGATTTGGCTTTTAGTTTTTTCAAATGATTTCAATCGTCCTTGGAAAAAATATCAAATTGAATTTAGGGAATTAGAAATTGAAAAAACTCGTGCTGACATTGAAATAGCCAATATAAATTTAGATGAAAATGAAGATTATGCTATTTTGAAGGTTCAGTTTGAGGAGGCACAAACTAAAGTTAAATCACGTCAAGACGAGGTTGAATCTATTCAAGATGAAATTCAAAATTTGGAAGCAAAGCTATATGCAAAAAATCAGATATTTCAGTTTGCAAAAGCAGATTTTGATGTTGCTAAGTATAATTTTGAACAAGCTGAACATGGTCATGGTGATTTGGCTTCAACAAAAAAAGAATATGAAAAATTATCACAATTAACATCTTCGAGTAAACTAGAAGCTGAGATTGTTAATAGCAAGATAGAGACTGCTAATAATGAATTAAAATTTATTCGCCAGTCATTAAAAACAGCTAACGATGCTATCTCAGCTATTGTAAGAGATAAAAATTTGCTAGAAAGAAAATTGACAAAAATTGATCCTGAGGCAATGTCATTTTCAAATAAACTTGCAAATATTATTCGCGATGTTCCAGTACTTGATTTTATTGATCCATATTATGAAGTCAAACAAGTTGTAGTAAATGATTTAGATGAAGACTTGGTCTTTATGGGTATGCCTAAAGTTGATCGATGTATGACTTGCCATATGGGTATTGATAAAAAAGGTTTTGAGAATCAACCACAGCCGTATACAACCCATCCAAGATTAGATGAGTTTGTCGGTGAATCCTCAGCTCATCCAATGAGTCTATATGGTTGTACATCATGTCATGGAGGTCGCGGCCGCGGTACTGGCTTCACTTCATCAGTACATATGCCTCAGAATGAAGAACAGGCTCATGAATGGGAAATGAAGTATAATTGGGAAGCCTTGCACCATTGGGAAAATAAAATGCTTCCTTTACAATACACTGAAGCCGGGTGTTATAAATGTCACAGTGATAATATGCCTATCAAAGGAGCGGAAACGCTAAGTTTAGGCCTTGCAACATTTGAAAAATCCGGTTGTTATTCTTGTCACGAAATGGATCGATGGGCAGAAGCACCTAAACCTGGACCCAGTCTTTATAAAATAGCTTCTAAAACAACTCGAGATTGGTCTTATCGCTGGATTATGGAGCCAAGGAGTTTCCGGCATAATACGTGGATGCCACATTTTTTTAAAAAAGGGAACAATAGTTCACCAGATGACCTTTCACGTACAGAGCAAGAGATATTGGCTATGACAGAATATTTATTTGAAAATTCAATAGAATATTCTCAAAAGAAGACCCCTGCAGAAGGTGATTCCAACAACGGCCGGTTATTGGTGTCATCCTATGGATGTATGGGATGTCACCAAATAGAACCAACTCCAAATCCTGACTATGAGTCGTCTATCCAAGCTCTTCGGGTTGAACAAGGACCAAATTTGATAGGCCTTGGCTCTAAGACTAATAAGCAATGGTTATTTAATTGGTTACAAAATCCTTACAGTTATCACCCTGATACCAAGATGCCCAATTTGCGATTATCTGATCAAGAGGCTGCTGATATTGCATCTTATTTAATTAAGGATAAAAATATAATTTTTGATAGCACTGAAGTTCCCAAACCTAATAATGATATTCTTAATAATATTTCATCAGATTTCTTATCCCAAATCTATACTTCCAATCAGGTTGAGAAAAAATTGTCGAACATGACAATTCAAGAAAAACAAATATACTCAGGTGAAAAACTTATTGGACATTATGGTTGCTATTCATGTCATAATATAGATGGTTTTGAAAATAAAAAACCTATTGGAATTTCTCTGAATTATGAAGGTAGTAAATTGATCTCTAAACTAGATTTTGGTTTGTGGCATGAAAAAATACTGCATACTAAGTGGGATTGGTTTTACAATAAGATAAATCAACCTGAAATATTTGATTTAATACCAAAAGAAGACAGCAGCGTTACAGTTAAGAAGCTAAAACCATTGGAAAAATCACGTATGCCACATTATGGCTTGAATGATAAAGAGATAACTTCGTTGGTTACACTAATCATGGGACTTGTTAGTGATGAAATCCCTGAATCTAAATTGCCAGAAAAAACTCCCGCCTTTGTAGCTGTTTCCAAAGGTGAACAATTTATTCATACAAATAATTGTTTAGGTTGTCATAAAATAGATGGAGAGGGTGGAGCCATTTGGCCATCGACGGCAAAATGGTTAAAGGAAGTAGCTGACCAGACCAATGCAGAAGACATGAGTTTGGTACAGAGTTTTAGTCCTCCCTTGCTTAATACTCAAGGCCGAAAAACACAACCTCAATGGCTATTAAACTGGTTCAAAAATATAAGTATGGTTCGACCACATCTTCAGGCCAGAATGCCTAGCTTTGACTATACTGATGAAGAGTGGAATAAGGTAATCGCATATTTTCAATATAAAGATAAATTATCATTGACCTATGAAAATCCCCATCAGTTTACCCTTAATTCCGAATCGTATAAGGCAGGTCAGATAATTCAAGAGATGGGGGCATGTAATAATTGCCATTTTTATGGCGATGAGAAGCCGAAACAGGCAGCTTTGACTTGGGCACCGAACTTGGTACTTAGCAAAGAGCGGCTTCGGCCTGAATGGCTCATTGAATGGTATACCGATCCTCAGAAAATAATGTCCGGAACTAAGATGCCTGCTCCTTACATCCCCACGGAAGAACCGGTGAATTCCGTACGAGAAGTCTGGGGCTCAGAAGTAGCTAATCTAATGGGTGATAGCATTCGTTTGTACACCACTCTGATTGATTGGAAGTGGGGTTTAGAGGGACCTAAAGATGTGTCTGCTATTGTTAGACAGCATCTTGAGAGGGAGGGCTATGGTTTTATTATTGAAGAGGATGATTGGGGTGATGAAGACTGGTAAAATCTAAATAAAATTGAATTAAACCCCGTTCTCATCTTAGTGGAACGGGGTTTAATTATTTAGATTCATATCTATGATGAAGACCCGAGCCGCTATTCTGTACGATTTAAACACTCCTTTTATAATATCCGAGATAGATCTTCAATCGCCAAAAGAAAACGAAGTTTTGGTTAAAATGAGTGCTGTTGGGGTTTGCCATAGTGATTGGCATTTATTGACCGGAGATACTACACATGCCTTGCCGGTGGTTCCGGGACATGAAGGTTGCGGCAATGTTGAGGAAATTGGAAAAAATGTAACACGAGTAAAAAAAGGAGATAAGATTGCTTTGAATTGGGCACCTAATTGTGGTAAATGCTTTTATTGTATTCATACCCGCCCCAGTCTTTGTGAGGCGTATACAGAGCTTATTTGGGATGGATATATGATGGATGGTACCACCAGAATGTCCATCAATGGTAAATCACTGTATCATTATTGTGGACTTTCTTGTCTCGCAGAATATGCAGTTGTACCCGAAGCTTCTTGTGTAAAAATGCCGAATGGGATTCCAGATGATGTAGTTGCTTTGATTGGATGCGCAGTGACAACGGGTGTTGGCTCAACTTTAAATACGGTTCAGATTAGGAAAGATGATACTGTAGCTGTATTAGGTGCTGGAGGTGTAGGACTCAGTACAATCATGGGTGCTGCATATGCTGGTGCCAGCCAAATTATTGCCATTGATATTGTTCCGGGAAAAGAAATAATTGCAAGAAAAGTAGGGGCAACTGATTTTTTGCTTTCTAGTCAGGAAACCATAAAGCAAATTAATTCTATAACAAATAATCGTGGGGTTGATTATGCTTTCGAAGCAGTAGGCATACCTGAACTTCAAGAATTAGCTTTTGAAATTGTCCGGCCTGGTGGAACTCTAATTTTATCTGGAATTACACCAATGGGATCCGAGACAAATTTTTCTGGAGCTCTTCTAACTCGGCAGGAAAAGACGGTCAAAGGATCTTACTATGGCAGTTCAGATACAAGTCGTGATTTTCGTAAATATGCTGATTTATTTCTAACTGGAAAACTTCCAATTGAAAAAATGATTTCTCGGTCTTATAATTTAAATCAGGTCAATGAGGCCTACACAGATATGTTACATGGAAAAGGTGGTCGAGGAATCATTCAATTTTAATATATTTTTTACCCAGCATAAATAAAAAAGACCCGACAATTGGGTTTTTATTATTTAATGATAAAAACGCGCAATATTATTTCTTTTTTGGCCTTTCAAAGTTGAAATTCAATTCAGCAGCACCACCTTTTACTGTTACACTTTGAGTCATAACTCTTTTGCTTCCAAACTTTTCCTGCCAAGCAACAGCTTCATAAGTTCCATCAGGTACATTATTAATACTGAATAAGCCATCTGAACCAGTTACTGCAAAGTATGGATGATCAAAAACCTGAGCATAACTTTTCATCCAAGGATGCACATCGCATTTAACGACAAATACATCCTCAGCTTTATCAAATGTGACTGATTTTTCTTTTAATGATTTAGGCATTCCAAAATTGAATTCACGATTGACTTTTGGTAGACCATGAATATTATGCATGGTAGCATCGCTATTTAATATTTTTAAGGGCTGGCCTGCTAATAAACCAATCACATGGGGTGAGTAAACGCAACCATTTTGATCTAAAGTTTTTGGTTCAGTCGGTACTTTTCCACTATAAGAAATCCCTTTCAAATAAACTATGACGTTTGCGAGATTTCCATCAGCGTCGACTATAAATGATTCTGCCTTAGCAGCTTCTTTGTGTGAAGCAGCACAGACAGGATCTGCATCCATACGGAGGCGTTTTGCTTTCGGTGCTTTTCCTATATACTTAACACGGCCTGTAACCTCTCCGGCAAAAACAGTGCTAACTGCTACACAGGTTATTAAGACCAAATTCATTATTTTACGCATATTAATTCTCCTGATTTATATAAATTCAATGTCTAAAAGAGCCACACAATTTAATTATTTAATCCTGCCTTTAACAAGAAACTTACTTCAGTTAACATTGGCTAATTGAACTTTTAAATAGAGAAAGTAGAAAATATTATCAAAATCGCAACTTAAGTATTTGTTCATTTTCATTAATGAGAACTAAGTTTCGCACTTATTTTGAATTCAATTTTTTGAATAATAACTAATTTAGATTAATCAGGAATCTTTAATGAGTACTGACCACCATAGAGAGAGCTTTTTAACAAAGTACATTTTCTCCACTGATCATAAAATTATTGGTCTACAATATGGAATCACATCGCTGGTGTGGCTCCTTTTTGGCTTTACACTGATGATGATTATGAGATATCAATTGGCTTATCCGGAAAGTCCTATTCCATTTGTAGGTGCACTATTGGGTGAGGGTGGAATTCTTCCATCTGAAGTGTATAATTCATTGGGAGCGATGCATGGAACTATAATGATTTTCTTAGGTGTTGTTCCTTTGGCTTTTGGTGCATTTGGTAATTACTTCTTACCCTTGCAGATTGGAACTATTGATATGGCGTTCCCAAAATTGAATGCCGCATCTTATTGGATTTATTTCCTTGGGTCTGTTGTGATGGTTATCGGTTTTTTTGTTCCTGGTGGTGCTGCGAACTCCGGCTGGACCTCCTACCCACCATTGGCTGATATTGCCACCATGGGACAGACTGTCTGGTTATTTGGAATGGTATTTCTAATCACCTCATCTTTATTAGGCTCAGTTAATATTTTGGTAACTGTCATCCAACTTCGAGCAGAAGGAATGACTTGGATGAAACTCCCAATTTTTACATGGACACAGTTTATTACTGCATTCCTTTTACTTTTGGCATTTCCACCATTAGAAGCGGCTGGTATATTGCAATTAATGGATCGCTTGGTAGGGACTAGTTTTTTTATGCCAAGTGGATTGGTCGTTTCTGGAGAAATACTAAAATATACAGGAGGTGGAAGTCCATTACTATGGCAGCACCTTTTCTGGTTCCTAGCACATCCGGAAGTCTATGTATTGATTTTACCTGCATTTGGAATTGTAACCGAAATTGTTGCCAATAATACCCGTAAACCCATATGGGGTTATAAATCTATGGTTTATGCGATGGTATTTTTAGGTTTCATGTCTTTCATTGTTTGGGCGCACCATATGTATTTAACGGGAATGGGAACATCAATAGGTGCTTTCTTCCAAACTACCACAATGATTATTTCAATCCCATCTGTGGTGATCTTAACAACATTATTTCTTTCTCTTTGGGGCGGGTCAATTCGATTTAATACACCTATGTTATTTGCACTTGGATTCATTCCTATGTTTGGTATCGGTGGATTAACCGGACTTCCACTAGGTTTGGCTGCTGCAGATATTCACCTCCATGACACATATTATGTTATCGGCCATTTCCATTATGTAGTCGCCCCAGGTACTATCTTTGCTCTATTTGCGGGAATATATTACTGGTTTCCAAAAATGACAGGGAAAAGGACCAACGAAACATTAGGTAAACTTCATTTTTTCTTTTCGTTTATTTTTATGAATGGTGTTTTCATGCCTATGTTTGTTCAAGGGTTGGCTGGTGTATCACGTCGTCTTTGGGATGGGGGCGAAATCTATGCCCATGCGGCTGATGTTCTTTACTTGAATGAAGTCATGTCAGTTTCGGCTTGGCTACTAGGTCTGACTCAGATCTTTTTTATTGCTAATATAATCATCAGTTTATGCGGGAAAAAAACCGGTGAAGTAAATCCTTGGGGTGCAACAACAATCGAGTGGACGGATACAACATCCCCTCCATTGGCTCATGGTAATTTTGAAATAGTGCCAAGTGTTTATCGCGGGCCTTATGAATACAATGTGCCCGGCGCTGACAAAGATTTTACACCTCAAAGTGAGAAGGGTTAAGTTTTATGGATATCCCATATACTGTTAAAGATAGACCTGATACTGGTCTTTACAATGGGAAATTAGGTGTCTGGCTTTTTTTAGCTTCAGAAGTCATGCTATTTGGTGGTTTATTTTCTGCATACATTTTTTTGCGTACTGGCGTTGATACATGGCCTAGCGGTGCTGATATTTTAAATGTTCCCCTTGCAACATTGAACACCTTGTTTCTTATTACCTCATCAGTGACTATGGTCATGAGTTGGGCGTCATTAAAACTAAAGG
>Ga0315338_1001528_pt1 | contig 28529 bp, 24 predicted proteins | sample ASW8metaG_FD_204518 | JGI IMG/M metagenome (GOLD analysis project Ga0315338, IMG submission 204518) | Ammonia-oxidizing marine archaeal communities from Monterey Bay, California, United States - ASW #8 | ecosystem: Environmental > Aquatic > Marine > Coastal | place: USA: California | collected... | reverse complement strand
TCGCTCACCTTGCAGGATCGGACCACTCGACGCTCCGAGTTCTTCATCTATCGCAACTTGGATTACGCCAGATCGCGTGGGGTCGAGGTCGAGCTCCGGAAACGCAGAACGGATCGCATGAGCTGGGCGATGTCTTACACCTTCTCGAACGCAAAGGGAAAGAGTTCCGACCCGAACACTCTCAAACTCGTTCAACAATCGGGGGGTGACGCCCGCGAGACGAACCTGGAAGAGGAGTACATGTGGTGGAACCGCCCGCACAAGTTTACCAGTTGGATGAACTACGCGGTTCCTCGGGACGAGGAAGGTGGCAGCATCTTCGGTATTCCGATTCCAAGTGACATCCGGGCCAACGTCTATCTCCTGCTTCAGTCCGGACGCGCCTACACTCCCCAAGACGTCTTCGGAAGCCAAACAGGACTGGCTAACTCGAAGAACGGTCCCTTCGATTCCACGGTTAACGCCACGATCGTGAAGGGCTTCAAGGTCGGCGGAAGGCGCCTCGAGTTGACGATTCAAGGCTGGAATCTGCTCAACCGTACCAACGCCACCGAAGTCGACCCCGCCACCGGAGAGGCCTGGACTCCCGGCGAAGGAACCCTGGGAATCGACCCGGCAGACCACCCGGACAATCTCGATCTCTCGGACCAGGACCTCGTCGACGTGACCGGCAGCGAAGTCGAAGTCGATCCGCTCGACGACCGTCTCCAAGGCCTCGAACCGGGCACGCCGAAATACGAGGCCAAGTGGGAAGTCATCTATCAGGAAGAGCTGAGCCGCGTCGCCTCGGACGATCGTCGAACGATTCAGGCAATCGTCAATCGTTACGACGACCCATCGAGCGAGGTCGCCCCGCGTCACATCCGAATTGGAATTGGGATGGAGTGGTAAATGGACGTTACTTTCCCCATATCGCAAGGTCTCTTCAGGAGATTCTCCCCTCTACGGCGTGTAGCAGTGGTCACGCTGGGGGCATTAGCCACATTCTGCCTCGAGCCGGCTCCCTCCCAAGCTCAGGACCTCGGGGTACAGCGGGTCGCCACGTCGAGCGGAACCTTCCTCAAGATTGGCCTCGATGCACGAGGCGCCGCCCTCGGCGGCAGTTACAACGCGCTTGTCGAAGGAGCGGCCGCGGCCTTCTACAACCCGGCCGGGGTTGCGGTCGGGCCCAATGACGGAGAGCTCTTCGTATCGTACGTCGCCTGGCCAGCCGAAATTCGACTGGGCGCAGTCTCGGTTACTCGTAACGTACCCCAGTTTGGGGGACGCGTCGCATTTGCTCTGGCTTTTCTCGGTACCGATCTGGATGAGACGACAGAGTTTCGCCCCTTTGGGACCGGGCGAACGGTGAATTACAGCGATGTTCTCGGAACCCTGAGCTTTTCCCGTCTTTTCACCGATCGCCTTTCCATTGGAGTCTCGGCCAAGCTTTTCTACGAGGATCTTGCGTCCAACGTGGGAGGCTCGCAGACGACCGGACTACTCTTCGACGCTGGAACCAACTACGAACTTGGTTACCGGAATAGTCGGCTGGCGATCACGCTCTCGCACTTCGGTCCCGACCTGCAGCCCGATGGCAGATATGAAAGTGCGGTGACGAACGCGGACGTCGAATATACGTCTTACTCCCCACCGACCCTCTTCAACCTCGGTTTTGCCATCGACCCCTGGGAATCGGGCCCGCATCGCCTCACGGTTTCGGGACAGGTCGTGCATCCCGCTGATCAGAACGAAACACTCCTGACCGGCGCGGAGTATTGGTTCTCTGATCGTTATGCCGTCCGAACGGGATACGACTTCGCTTCCGAGGAGTTTGGATTCTCTGCCGGATTTGGTGTCCGCCTCCGCATGGCCGGACGTGAAGGCAAGATCGACTACGCCTTTACCGAAGGAGGTCATCTCGCCGCCATCCATCGTTGGGGGGTGGGATTCCAGCTATGATCCAGAGCCGTCTCTATCTTTGGCCTTTGGCGATCGCCTTGGGCATCTTCTCTGCCTGTGGACAGGAGTTCACTCTGCCTCCGCAGCCGGAGCCGCAAACGCCACCTACGGCCGGTACGTACAACATCGAAAAGACGTGGGACTTGAACAGTCCGACCGACATGGTCAGTCAGGGAGCTTTCCTTTATGTGATCGAAGGAAACTCCGAGGTGAATGCGTACTTCATCGAGCAACGCCAGGCAGTGCGCCCCACTTTCGTCCAGCCGTTCGAAGGATTGATCGAACCGGTCCAGCTGGCCATCGCACGTCGCGAATCGACCTTCGTTTTCGTGGCTGATGCTGGGGACATGCAGGTCAAGCGCTACCACTTTACCGGTGGACCGCCCCGGGCCTCGTTCACGGATACCTCGTGGGTCGAGTTCTCCGGACTGGCCGCGGACGAGCGGCTGTCGATCTACGTGTCCGACGCGACCCGGGACACGATCTTCAAGTACCGATCGACCGGCGATCGAGATCGACTTATCTCCGATCTCGGATCAGGAACCGGCTTCGTGACCGGTCCGCGAGGCTTGCACTACGACGGCGAAAACCTCGTGGTTGCCGATACGAACAAAGACTGGGTCCAGCGTATCCTGACCGACAGTACGAATACGGCAGCCGATGGCGACCCAATCGGATTCGACGCCAGCCTCTCTTCCCCCTGGGATGTCAGTACGGATCGCAATAACGCGAGCGAAATCTACATCGCCGACTTTGGCACGGACCGCGTCCTCAAGTACGACGTCACCGGTGCACTCCTCGACTCGGTCTACAGTCCGAACAAGCTGGAAACGCAGCTGGCGGTTCCGATCGATGGACCTCGCTATATCTCGGTCGAAGGAAACCAGGTATTCGTCGCCGACCCAGCTGAAAATCGCATCGTGGTGTTATTGCGAGCGACCGATGGAAGTTCGCTGCCGCCAGACACAACAGGAGCGCCTTGATGATTGAGACTTCTCGTGCGCGTCAAGCTTTGAGACCGAGACCCTCAGCCGGGAGTTTCGGCATGCTTTGGCTCGTCCTCTTAACGGCTCTTGGCTTCGCCGCCGGAAGCACGTCGGACGTTGCCGCACAAGCCGGTGAGGAACCCGTGCCGATTCGCTCCCGTATCACGATTGGCAACGATCTCGGTCTAACAGTGTTCAATGACGGATTCGTCGGAAACAACCTTTCCTCGCGGGATCCATCTCTGGAGTATCCCCTCGGGTCCAACATCGAGCACCTCGTTCGAGCAGGTCTCTGGGTGAGCGGCATAAATGTATTTGGAGACACCCTCACTTCGACCTCTGCGGTGGCCGGACGGGCGGGTTCTCGCGGGTTCGGAAGTGAATTCACCCCAACCAGTGGAATCGAAGAGCTGTCTATTCTTCCGAACAGCCGCTTCTTTTCACCCGAAGCACGCAGTGAACAGGACTTTCGCTTTTCTTTTGCCGACACTGTCGCTTTCGCGCGGGACTCGGAAGACCACCGCCCTCTCGATCTGGAAGTCGACGTCGAAACACTGCTCTTCAGTTTTGAACCGTTCGACGCGATCGTGCTCATGAACGTTACGGTGACGAACTTACATCCGACCAACCCACTCTTTGACGTGTACGTCGGCTACTACACGGAGTTTGCCACAGGCTACAAGGAACCGGACAATCCCGATTGGGACAGAGGCTGGTTTGATCAGAAGGACATCGGTTATTTCGATTCGTTGCACGTCTCCCATGAGCACCACTTCCTGCTCGACAACGGAGACGCCCCAACCTGGGCGGGACTTGCTCTGCTCGGAACGCGGCCACTTCCACTCGAAGAGATGACCGTCTCGTTCAACTGGTGGAATTGGGACGACGAAACAAATCGAACGGGCGACGCCCCCATCTTCGACGCAGATCGCTTCGAGGTTCTCGGCAATGGCGAGATTCGCGACACGGAAGGATCGGAAGCTCCCAACAATGATCCGGTCGGCACCCTCTCCGTTGGCCCCTTCCCCATCCTCGAAGCCGGTGCGAGCGTCACTACGTCGTGGGCTTGGCTGGGTGGACAGGAAGATCGCGTCGAAGGGCGAGATGCAGAAGAAGATCTCATTTTCAACGCGGGTTGGGCCCAGACCGCGTTCGACCTCGACTTGAACATTCCTCTTCCCCCACCTTCCCCGTCTCTCCTTGTCCAACCCGATCGAGACCGTCTCATCCTGCGTTGGGACGACCTACCCGAGCGGTTCATCGATCCTCGTTCAGGGGCCGAGGACTTTCAGGGATATCGAATCTACGTGAGTCAGGAACGGCTCGAGACGGGATTCCGAAACATCCTCGAGGCAGATGTCGTCGATTCGGTTTTCTACAACACAGGGCTCGAAGACCTCCTCGACCCGGTCACGATTGACGGTGTCGACTACAAGTATCGCTACGACATCAATGGCCTTCGCGATGGGTTTAAGTACTGGACCGCCGTAACAGCCTTCGATACCGGTGATCCAGAGATCGCCTCGCTCGAAAGTGGCATCTCGCAGAACCGTACCTTCGCAATTCCGGGCAGCCGGTCCGCTGATGCGACAGGCGAAGACGTCGTCGTTTTCCCCAATCCCTACAACGGGGACGCGGAGTGGGATGGGTCTCTCGGTCGTGACCGCTATCTCTGGTTCGGCAATCTTCCTGCTCGATGCGCTATCCGCATCTACACTCTGGCCGGGGACTTGGTCGATACGATCGAGTTTGATCAGGACACCTATGCCCCGCTCGACGTTCGCGGCATCTACGATCCGACGGACTCCCGCAATCCGGAGTCCGACCTTCCCCAGTTGGCCGGAGGGATGGCGGCCTGGGACATCGTTTCGCGTCGCGATCAGGGAATCGCGAGCGGACTCTACATCTATTCGGTTGAAGACCACGATTCCGGCGATCGTCAGCTCGGAAAATTCATCATCCTCAAATGAGGCGGACTATGAATCCAATCCGGCAACGGATGCCCCTATTTCTCGTCTTGTTTTCCGCGATCCTCGTGCTCACGTTGAGTGCGTGCGAGGAAGACGCTGGTCCTCTTCCGGGGAACCTCCCCCCTACGACTTTTTTGCAGATTCAGGGATCCGATCTGGACACTCTCAGCTATCGACAGATTCTCAACTGGTGGGGATCGGATCCCGACGGATCCATCCTCGGCTATTGCATCAGCTGGGATGGAGCCTGGGTTCCGCCGACAGACGCCATCGATTGCCCGTTCGACTCTAGTTTTGTCTTTACGACCGCCACGACGGACACGTTCCTCATTTCCATCGAAGGCGAGTTTGCCGAGCGGACGTTTCGGGTCCGGGCCGTCGACGATGATGGCATCGTCGACCCGGTCGGGAGAGAGCAACTCTTTCGTCTCAGCAATTTTACTCCCGAAGTCTTTTGGTCGAACATTTTCGAACGCCCCTCCCTCAGCCTCCCCGCGGTGAGTTTCGCTTTTACTTCCCGCGACGAAGACGGTGGGGAGACGGTCTCGGAGTACCGGATCTGGCTCGATGGACAGGACCCCTCCCTCGAGGGTCGGACTGTCAGCGACACTCTCCTCGCCCTCAGTGTGAACGACTTCGACGATCGTTACGGAGAACGCACCGTTTTTGTTCAAGCGATCGACGAGGCGAACACGGTCAGCGACATCATCGAACACACCTGGACGGTCGAGGAGCCACCGAACAAGCGCTTCCTTCTCATCGACAACGTCAACAGTGGAACGCCCGGAGAGAGTATCGAAGACGCCTACTACCGCTCGGTGATGGATTCTATTGCCGCCGATGACTACTTCGTCTACGACGTCGAAGCTCGTGGTGGGTTTCGGAGCGGAGCCGAGGTCCTGCCTCTCTTTCGCCTGTTCGAGGGAGTGGTCTGGTACGGAGGCAAACGCAACCCGAACAATGACGCCTCCATCTCGACGAACCTCGAGACAGCAGAGACGGGCCTGCAGGAGTACTTAGCCGACGGCGGAAACGTGGTTCTGGCCTTTCCCTCCGCCGTCGGAGACGAAGCCGGACTCTCACCGGACTTTGCCGAAGACGTCCTCGGAATCAACGGGTTCTATCGAGAAATCGAGAGTGGCGAACACGACGTGCGAATTCGATCGGGCAGCACGGTAGCGACGCCTTTTCTCGCTCTAGGGGATTCCCTCGAACTCTCCAGCAGTACCTCGGAGGCGGACTTCCTGCTCCTGGATAGTGATGTGCTGCCGATCTTCACCGTGGCGGCCAGCTTTCTCGACTCGACAGAGTACGAACCCCCTCAACTGACACCGGCGGCCCTCGGGCTTCAGGCTGATCGGCTCGAAGGGCGAGTAGGGCTGGTTACCTTTCTCCTCAGCCGGACAGAGCGGCGAGGCAACGATCGCGCGGCTGGAGCGAACTTTCTTCGCGCCATTCTCGAGTAGCCGGCCCCGTTTCCAGTATCCCTCCCCGGCCTCGCGGGGGCGCTCCCTATCTTCACTAAACCATTCGACTTACGTCGTCTTCCCGATCGCCTAAACTATAGCTCGGTGCACAGTTATTGACCGGAAGTTTCGCTCCGACGTATACTCGTTGTTCAGCCATCACAGAGAGCGTGCGCTCTGGCCACTCTACTTGTCCGGTACATCCTGAGGAGGACGAATCTCTCATGAAGACACGTGTATTTTCGCTGCTGCTTTTTGCAGCCTTGCTCGCCCTAGCAGCACCGGGAGCTGCCCGCGCTGGCAGCGACACGCCGATTCAAGACATTCAGCTGGGATTGATACTCGAAAACGATCCGGTTTCGGTCCAGCAAGTTGTCGTGACCGGGGTAGCCGTCTTTGGATTCTTCATCCAGGAGCCGGATGAGGACGGCACATTCGGACGCAAGTACAGCGGCATCTGGGTGTACACCAACGCCAACAACGGAAACGTCAAAGAGGGTGACCTCGTCAACGTTTCTGGTACCTACATCGAGTTCTTCGACTTCTCGGAAATCGATGCATCGAGCGGAAGCGTTTCTATCATCGGTACGGCCACGATTCCTGATCCGGTTGCTGTAGCCGTCTCCGAAGTCAACGACACCGGTCTCGACTCGGAAGCCTACGAGTCGGTTCTCATCACGGTCGATCGCGATGATCCGACCCTTTACGCGTTCCCCATCGAAGGTGGCGGAGGAACTCCTCCGGATTGGAACGTGCATACCGAGCCGACCGCAGATGCCGACTCCCTCGTCGTGGATCACTACTCCGGTTTCGACTACGACGTTCCGGCTCCGGGAACCGAGCTCACTTACCTGAGTGGAATTCTCGTCTACAACTTCAGCCAGTACAAGTTGGCCCCGCGTGACTGTATCCGCGACATTGGCGGCCCCTGCCCACCCACCCTCGTCGGGGGCTACGCGACGAGCAACAACACGATCAACCTGGAGTTTGCTGTCCCGATGGACGGTGCTCTTCATGAAGATCCGAGCAACTACGAGCTCGCCTCGGGGCTGAACGTGATTTCCGCAGAGCTCATCGACCCAGAAGTCGTCGAGCTGACGACCGATACGCACACGCCGGGCACCCCTGAGACGGTCACGGTGTTCGAATCCGAGTCCCTCGAGGGTCTCACCGGTCCCGATGATCAGGAATCGAGTTTCCGCGCTGGTATCACGGCCATTCGCCAGATCCAGGAAGTGGCCGACCCAGCCGTCGACGACGTCTCTCCGTTCGACGGTGAGATCGTCACCATCCAAGGCACCCTCTCCGCCGTCGAGGACACGTATTACTATCTGCAAGACGACGATGGTGGTGCTTGGGATGGCATCTACGCTCGTGTTGCCAAGAACGGCGCGATCGCCGTCGGTGATGTCGTTCAGGTCTCCGGAGTCGTCCGCGAGTTTTTCGGTGCGACTCAGGTCGCTTTCTCGCAGGGCACAAACAACTTCCAGAACCTGGGGCCGGGAGCAGATCCAGTCACCAATCTTGTCACAGCTGCAGACGTCATCTACAACGACATCGCTCGTACGGCGGAGCCGTGGGAATTCTGTCTCGTTCGGGTCGAGAACGGGATTCTTGATTCCAGTGGAGTCGGTGATCCGGCTTTTGGAGAATGGGAATTGGTCCAGGCGCCGGATACGGCGGGAGTCGACCTCGACAACTTCACACCTTATCCCGACGAGCCTGTCCAGGGTGCCGGGTACAACGTGACCGGGATTCTTCAGTACGACTTCAGTGTCTATCGGATCGCCGCTCGTGACCTCCTCGATGTTGGGCAAACCTCTACGGATGCTCCCGACTACGAGCCGGTTGCTCTCACTACGATTCTGACACCAAACAGTCCGAATCCGTTCCGAGGCATGACAAGCCTGCAATTGCGCTTGGCCGCCGATGCCGAGGTCTCGATCGATATCGTGGACGTAAGCGGTCGTCTCGTTCGGACGCTTGCTCGCGGACCGATGGAGTCTGGACTTCATCGCCTCGAGTGGGACGCGACGAACGCGGCCGGCAGACGGGTCGCTTCGGGAACCTACTTCGCCAAACTGCGCACGGGCGATGTTGAGATGGCTCAGAAGATGATCGTCAACTAAACCCCCTTTTTGCCACGTCGAGCTGACGTGGCAAACTCCTCCGTAAACGGGGCGCCGCAAGGTGCCCCGTTTACTTTTTACCTGTCGACAAGCTTCCCGGCCGCCTGCCTTGTCGATTTTTCCTCGATTGATTACTCTTCGAAGTCATGCCGAGGCGTTTGGTCCGGGCCGGCCGACCTGTACGGCCGCCTCTCGCTCTCTGACTTTGCCCGTCCTGAAGGAAAGGAATGCTCATCATGCTGCGGATTCTACTTGGTGCTCTCACTCTCGTTTTGGTCACGCCGCTTCTGGTCAACGCTCACTGCCAGATTCCCTGCGGTATCTACGGGGACGACACTCGTTTTACGATCATGGAAGAGCACATCACGACGATCGAGAAATCGATGAAGCAGATCGTGGAACTCGGCACTGCGAGCGAGACCAACTACAACCAGATCGTGCGATGGGTGGAGAACAAGGAGCACCACGCCGATGAGATCGCGGGGATCGTCACCGAGTACTTTCTCCAACAGCGGCTCAAGCCGATGATTCCGTCGGACACGGCCGAATTCGCCGCCTATGCGAAGCAACTCAATCTTTGCCATCGCCTGCTTGTTCACTCGATGAAAGCAAAGCAATCGACCGACCTGACCGAGATCGAGAGTCTAAAGACCCTGCTTCATGACTTCGCCCATGAATACCTGGGGGACGCGCACAAGCACTAGAGACAGAGTAGGACCGAAGTGATGAGTGTGAGGCCGTCAGCGTCGGATGCGAATCCTCCGACGCGGCGGCTTCTTTTCTTGAGACTCGACCGAAGGATCTGTCCCACTGCGCGTTCGTCCCCAGTCGGGTTTGAAGCGACCCTCTCGCCGTCGGTAGGTAGCGGACTGGGACTTGTTGCGCTCGGTCAGGTACATAATGTAGACCGCGACGAGGATCGTTCCAAAAACCAGGATTGTAAACGGCCAACGCCAAGACATGATTACCTCTCAGCCTGGGCAACCATCCAGGCTACTTGTTGGTGTCGTCGTTGTCCTGGTCCCGGAACTCGATAACGCGGAACTTCTTCTTCTGCCGTTCGCGCTTCGCTTTCTGGTAGAAGCCCATCCCCGGAATACCCTTCAGATAGACCCAGCCAAAGAGCAGGCCACCAAGATGGGCGGTGTGTGCCACGTTGTCATTTGAACCGGAGAGAGCCGCGAAGAGATCGATCAGACCGAGAATGATGACAAAGTACTTCGCCTTGATGGGGAAGAGAAAGTAAAGGAGGACTGGACGATCTGGGAAGGTGAGGCCGTAAGCCAGGAGCATCCCAAAAACCGCGCCGGAAGCACCGAGGGTGGGCGAGGCAGAAGTCAGAACCGTCACGATTCCCGCTCCGACCCCAGTGAAGAAGTAGTACTTCACAAATCGGCGGGTGCCCCAGAGGTATTCGAGCTCGGAACCAAACATCCAGAGAATGAGCATGTTGATAATGAGATGGAAGGGCCCGCCGTGAAGGAACATGTAGGTGACGAACTGCCAGATCTGGCCATGGAGAACACCATCGCGGCTCAAGAGGAGCGGTGAGAGGAGCTGGGGGCTCATGAACTGGAAGAGGAAGAAAATCACGTTCCAGGCGATGATCATTCGCACAGCGTTGGACAACCCGCCGCCCATCATCAGACCTCGTCCGCCTCTATTTAAGCCGTAGTTCATCGAATTTCCTTACTCGTCGATTCGCTATCGTTCTTCGTCGTCATCAAAACCGCGGTCGCCCATGTGACACTGCCCTTTGAAGACAGCGCCGTCCTCAATCCGGAAGGATCTCGCAAAAACATCTCCGCAGAGGCGCGCACCGGCCATTAGGTCCACACCTTCGCGGGCGGTGAGGTTCCCTTCGACCCGGCCTTCGATCCGGGCAGAGCTCGCATCGACATCACCTTCCACGCTTGCCGATGGCCCAATGTAGATCGAATCGCGGACTCGAATTGGCCCCACGACGCGCCCGAGGATCTCCAGAGAACCAGGAACATCCAGGCTTCCGACGAGCGTCGCGCTCGGTCCCACCGTGTTGGACGAGGTAGGGTTGATTTCGATCGCGTCCTTGCGAAACATTTGATCTCCTAGAAAACTGAAGTACGTCCGGATCGTAACCTCTAAGGCGAATCCTCGGCCACTTGCAATTCTGGGTCCCGGAGCTGCAGAACCACCAAGGTAATGTCGTCATCCTGGTCCACTTTTCCGGTGTAATCGCGAACGGCCTCGACGATCGCGTCAGCCACTTCTCGGGAGGACTTCCCCCTAGCTCTTTCGATGGCCTCGATGAGTCGGTCCTCGCCGAACATTTCGTTAGCGGGTGCCCCGGCCTCGGTCACACCATCGGTAAAGAGGACGAGTACCTCGGACGGCTCGATCTGAACGACTCCGAGACGATAGGGCTGGTCGGGGTAGGGACCAAGGATAAGACCGCCTTCCTCGAGCCTCTCGACTCGACCATCCGCCCGGATCAGAATCGGACGGTCATGTCCCGCGTTCGCATAGGTGAACCGCCTCCGCCCTTCGTCGAGCACGCCGTAGACGGCAGTGGCGAACTGACCGGGGTTGACCGATTCGTGGACGAGAACATTGACCTTCTCGAGCACCTCGGCGATCGAATAGCGATGTCGAGCCTCCGCTCGGAGTGAGGCGCGCAGGGTCGCGAGAATGAGGGCGGCCGAGAGTCCCTTTCCGGAAACATCACCAATCAGGATTCCGAGTTGATCCTCGGCGATTCGAATGAAATCGAAGGCGTCTCCGCTGATCTCCGTGGAGGGAATATTCGTTCCGGCCAGATCGAAACGCCGCAAATCCGGGTCGCTCGAAGGAAGGAACTGTCGCTGAATGTCCCGGGCGAGATGGATCTCCGTTTCGAGCCGTTGCTTCTTCTTTCGTTCGACTGAGAGCAGCGCTCGATCGATCGACACCCCAGCCTGATTGGCGAAAGCGAGGGCTGCCTTTAGATCGGCGTCCCCAAAGTTGCCAAGTCGATCCGATTCCAGATTCAAGACGCCAATCACGTGCGACTCGCTCACAATCGGGACGACCATTTCTGAACAGGTCTCCTTCCGGGCCAAGACATAGCGCGCCTCTTTCGAGATGTCGGGAATGATCCAGGGCTCCCCGGAAGCAGCCACCACACCGACCGCTCCCTGGCCGAGCTTGAATTGAATCTCCCTCTCGGTGTCGTCCGGATATCCGCGCTGCTGGAACCAGGTCAGATCTCCCGATTCCAGATCTTTCAGGTAGAGCGCGGCGGCATCGTAGGGAACGACTCTCTGGAGTTCGTCGAGGAGGATTTCGATGATGTCATCGAGGCGCACCGTGCGGCTCAGGACCAGACCGACCTGAAAGAGAGCCTCGTTCATCGTTCGCTCTCGCCTGACCGAGCGGTAGGTCAGGGCGTTGTCGAGGGCAATGCTGACCTGCTCGCCGAGAGCTTCGAGGAGTTCGAGGTCGCCCTCGGTAAAGTCTCCATCTTCACGATTGAGAAGTTCGAGAGCCCCAATCACGACGCCAGCCCGGTGCAGCGGGATGCCGAGGAGATTTCGAGTCTCAAACTCGAACTCTCGATCCATGACGTGACGGAAACGAGGGTCCTCCTCCGTTCGGTTGCAGAGGACGGGTTCATCGTTTCGCACGATCCACCCGCCGATCCCCAAACCTGGGGCAAGCGTCGGCCGATCTCGTTCCACGCGAATCTCGTCATAGGCGATCCGAAATTCCAACTGGGTGCGACTGTCGTTCCAGACGAGCAGCGTAACTGCCTCGACCGCAAAGGCCTCCTTGATGAGAGCCTTGATCTCCTGGAGGAGTCGGGTCAACTCGAGCGAACGATTGAGCCGTCTCCCTGCTTCGAGCAGGGTGGATAGCCTGCGTAGATCTGAACTCAACTCTGCACCTCAGCGGCGGAATAGACGCACTCGCCGGCAATCCAGGTCTCCAAAACTCTCCAATCCAGGCAAAAATCAGGCCCGTCCTCGTTATCGGGAGTATCCTCCCTTTCCATTCGTTCCAGCACGACGAAATCAGCCGGTTCACCTTCCTCAAGTCGACCACTTGCCAAGGGACGGGCAACCGAGCGAGCAGGGCGAGCGGTATACGCCTCCAGTGCTTCACCCGGACTGAGACGTTGTGCGGCGATGGGATGGTTCGTTGCACCGGAAAGGCCCAGAAGCGGGTCGAGCGGCATACAGTCCGAACCGAAGAAGGTCCCGTCGAGCCGGCAGGCAGTGCGGAGGGGATTGAGAAAGCTACTCCGTTCTGCCCCGAGGACCGTCTCGTAGAGTCCTCCGGCAGCCTGCCACCGGGCGACGAAGTTCGGTTGCATGGACAGAAGCACGGGGAGCGACTCGACCCGCGCGACCAGATCGGGCGTCAGGTACTCAGCATGTTCGATCCGAAATCCCGGTGGGGCAACAGATTCATTTCCCAGCGTTTCGACGCAGCGGAGGGCCTGATCGATGGCCGCGTCTCCGATCGCATGAGCAGCGACCGGTTTTCCGGCGGCAAAACAACGCCCCACTGCGCTAACGAGGGCCTCGTCCTCCCAGATCGAGATCCCGTTGGGTCGGGATCCTCCGCTGGAATAGGGATCTCGAAGCCAGGCCGAACGCCCTCCGAACGAACCGTCGAGAAAGAACTTCATCCCCGCCGGATCGAGGTGGTCTGTTCCCTCCCAGCTCTCGGCGAGAACGGTTTCCAGATGGTCACTGTGAAAAAAGTGGCTGACCCGAAGACGAAGCCCTCCCTTGCTTTCCAGGCTCCGGAAGGCGTCGTAGGTGAGCGGATCTCCCATCTCATGAATCGCCACGACCCCACGGGACAAACACTCGCGTTGCCCGAGTTCGACGGCCGAACGCCGCTCCTCAACCGACGGGGGCCACAACCTCGGTATGGAGAGAGGAAGCGTCTCCTTTGCCATCCCCGTATCGACATCGAGGTCCGGCCAATCCGTCCCCAGTTCGCGCAGGGCCGCCGAATTGAAGACGGCAACGTGGCCACACTCCCGACGTAGGGCAAGGGGGCGATGGGTAATCCGATCCAGTTGGGAAAGGTTCGGCGGAGTCGGATCCGTCCAATTCGACTCGTCCCATCCCTCTGCGATGATCGGACCGGTCCCGCTGGAGCGCGCGAGCCAGTCTCGGAGCAGATCCAGGGCTTCTGCCTGATTTGAAGCTTCGCCCAAATGAGGCCGCAGTCGCGAAGTCCCGACGCCAAATACGTGAGTGTGCCCATCATGGAAAGCGGGGACTACGAGCGCTTCGTCAGCGAGGCTTCGAACCGTGGAACTCGGACTAGATGGAGAATCACCGGAGGCTAACGGGCGGAGACAAGAGACTCTCCCCCCTCTCCACTCCAGACAGGATCGTTGGACGGGCTGACCCGGAAGGAAGACCCGGGCGAGAAGTGCACCATCGGGGTGCATCGGAACCTACTCGATCCAGTAGAGAATTCGACCGCAATTCTCGCAGGTCAGGAGTTGATCTGGATCTGAAGAGAGCGGAACCGCGGACGTGGGAAGTGCGATGTAACAACCCAGACAGGTACGTTCCTCGACGGGAACGATCGCGTGGTGCATCTTCTTCGAAACGCGGTCGTAGAGGCGGAGATCCCGAGCGTCGATTCGCTCGATCAACTGCTGGCGTGCTTTGTCGAGTTGTTCGAGTGCGTTGTGAGCGAAACCCATCTCTTCTTCGCCCTTGCGCAGAGCGGGATCACTCGCCTCGCGAATCATCACTTCGAGATCCTGCAAACGAAAGAGGTCACCGAGACGGACGTTGAGTGCGCTACCCACGGAATTTCTCCTCCAACAGTTCACTCAACTCGTCGAACGATTCCACCTTTTCGAGTTGGTCTCGGATCTTCTTTTCTTTGACCAACTCTGCGATCTTGCCGAGGAGCGGCAGATACTCATTTTGCTTGTCCTGGGGCGGCGCGACGATGAGAAAAAACAAATGGACGGGCTTGCCGTCCATCGACTCGAACTCAACACCTTTGGTCGACCGGGCGAAGAGGACTCTGAGCTCCGTCGTCGCCAGGCTTCGCCCATGGGGGATGGCAACACCCTTTCCGATACCCGTCGAGCCAAGTGACTCTCGTCGTCTCAGCATGTCGAGAAGTAGATCAGGGTCCTTGATCCCAGCCCCTTGGACTAACCGGTCGCACAGTTCCCCGAGGACCTCGTCCTTGGTCGTGGACTCAAGTTCAGCGCAGAAGAGACTCGCGTCGAAGTAGTGGAGGATGGGAGTGTCCTTTATTCAATGGATTAGACCTGTTCCAGCTTAAGAAGGATAGCGAAGCCCCGGGAAAGCGACAACGCACAAAAACCTTATGCTGGAAGGCCCTCGACCTAATCCAGCGCCGATTCTCTATCAGGTGGGCGCCTCTCCGAAGGAACTCTCCCCTGCAAGGGGATCACAACCGACCGATCTCCCCATCCCTGGAGTTCCGAACTGAACAATACTTCCGTGAAACCGTCCGTTTTGCGCCCCGTTCGGACTGCAGTCCCGGCAGGTAGAGAAAACTCAACCGTCGAGGTTGGGTCCGGATTGGAACGAACGCGAAGTTCTTCGACGACAACACTATCGGGGCGCCCATGCTCTCTTACCGCTTCGGCCGCGGTCCAGACCAGAGCAACGAGGAGGACGACGGCGAGTCCCCCACCCACCCGCTGGACGGCGGGACGCCGGAGGAAGGCAGAGAGCACCCACCAAAGCGCCAAGATCCACCAAATTGCCACTGCCAGACCGATACTCTGTCTGAGGCTGACACGGTCGAGCAGATCAGTCAGAAGTTTCAGGAGGCGAGAGGATTCGGCCTCCACCTCCTGATGATCCCGGGTCGCCAGGTCGAGATTGACCCGGATATCTGGATCGTTGGGATCGAGACGCCGTCCGCGTTCGTACGCGTAGGCGGCCCAGCCCACCTCGCCCAGGCGGTAATGGGTGTTACCGAGATTGAGCCACAGTTCTGGTGAAGTGAACCCCGAGCTGGCGATCTGGCGGTATCGGGCGCGCGCGCGAGCGAAGTCTCGAGATTGGTAGGCCTCAGTGGCTTCCTGAAAAAGGACGGCCACAGCCTCGGAAGAGAGTTGCTCCGGCGCTGTCTCGAGAACGTTCCCTGTTTCCGCCTGGGCCGGGTCGTCTGAGGCTGCGAAGGCAGCTCCGTCCGAAACGAGGCTCCCGAGAAGGATCATGGTGAAGAGAAGCAGCCAAGTGGAAAGACGAGCTCCCCCGTTGGCACTGTGACCGATCACCGTCGGCGCTGCCTTCCCCGTTTCCAACTCGATCTGCTCTACGACCGTGCGGGCATCATTGAGAGTCTCATCGGAAAGACGACTAACCCCCTGAGAGGCGAATCGGGCGAAATCCAACTCCGAGAAGAGCCGTTCGACGATCGCCAGGGTCTCCTCCTTGACGCCGTTCGACTGCAACGTTGCCACGAGCTCGCTGCGTGGACTCCCCTGGACGGAAAAACCGAAGCGATCCTGGATGTAACGAGAGAGGAGTTCGTCGAGGCGCCGATGGCCCTCCTCGTCGTTCGAATGGAGTGACTTCAGCCCCCTACCATAAGCCCGGGCCGCCCGTCGTCGACGGAGAAGAGCGCTGTCCCGAAGTTCGACTTCCTGGCGGCGTCTCGCCCACCATCCTCCGGCGAAGAGAAGCAGCGGCATCGAAGCAAAGGACCATCCCAGCGGCGAATTCCAGTGAAAGCGCGAAACAGAAACCAATTCCGTCTCTTCCCGCACTTCTCTGAGATCCCAGCCGACCCGTTCCACGTCGCCGCCCGCCAAGGTGCCCGCCGAACCTGGGATGACGTTGATCCGGAGGGTGTCTGTTCGCAAGGTGACATAGGTACCGGATCGCGGGCGGAAGACCGACAATTCGACAGGTGGGATGATGAGGCTTCCGGTCGTTTCTGGGATGAGGACGATCTCGAATTCTTTCTTTCCCGCAATTCTGTCCTTGTCCGTGCGAGTAGTCAGACTGGCGACAGCTGGCGCAAAAGTCCGGAAGTCGGCGACCTCGGGGACACTGGGCTCCCCGACCCCGGCGATGTTTCCGGTTCCGTCGAGGCTGACCGAGAGGGTAAGCGGTTCGTTTTGGCCGACCTCCGTTCGGTCGACCTCGGAGCGAAGGCGGAATGTTCCGACGGCGCCGGTAAAACTGTCCGGCGCCGGTTTGGGAAGAGGATCCACCTGAATTCGGATCGGTTGGCTGCGCAGAGAAACTCGCTTTGAGCCAAAGAGCCCAAAGCCATCAAAGAGACTGCGCCGTCCACTCCGGCGACGGTCTTCGACCGAGCATTCCAGAACGGCAGGGCCAATTGTCAGTTCTCCAGTTTGAGTCGGGAAGAGAGCGTAGACGAGTTCGGTGACCTGGTACGTCCGACCGTCGATCGTTTCCGATCGCGTCCTTTGTGGTGGCAATTCCTCCCGAAGGAAACCCTGAGTCTCGGGAGGAGACTCCAGTCTCGTTTCGAGAACCCGATAACCCCGGGCCTGATAAAACTGCATCTTCAAAGTCACCTGCTCGCCAAAGTAAACTTTGCGATCGCTGACGACAGCACGAACAAAGACCATTCCATCCTCGGCCGACTCGGGGCGCGAAGCATCGGGGATCTGCCCACCTCTCGAGCCAGCGGGACGAACTTCCAGATTGAGAGCTTTGCTTTTTTCGACCTGATTGGGAGAGAGGATGGCCTCGATGGGTCCAATACTGTAGGTACCGGGCCGACTCGCCTGCACAACGAAGCTATAACTGATCGAGCGGGACATCTTCCCGTTGATCATCGAGAAATTCGTTTGTTGCCCACCCCGACTGATAACGAGATTCGGAACGGGTGGGACACGCGGAGGATCCGCCAATTCGGTCACACCGTCGATACGAACCGTGACTATCGCTCTACCGCCCGCTTCGATCGAGGACGGTTCAAGCGAAGCTGAAATGCGTCCCGCCGCCTCGACCTGGGGAGTAAAGGCACCCAGAATGAGTACGAGGATCATCCATCGAATCCACTCAGCCATCCCGTTGGGAGTAGGCCGATCTGACCTCGCCACTGTCGCGCGTGATCTCACCAGTCTTTCTCCACGTTTACTTTAGGTGCTCTTGCCTTCATCCGCTCTGCCTGGAGGCTGTTTTCCTGCTGGCCGAGAGCCTCGAGAATTCGACGAGCCTCTTCCGGAGAGATCTTTCCTTCCATCGGTTCGGGTTGCCCCTCTTCCGGAGCAGAATCCTCTTCGGACTGCTCGGATTGATTCTGCTCGGACTGTTCCTCCGAATTCTCTGAGTCTTCCGATTGAGAAGAGTCTTCTTCGTTCTGTTCCTGTTCGGATTGTTCTTGATCCTGGTTTTGTTCCTCGGAGTCCTGATTCTCCGAGTCCTCGTTCTGCGAGTCCTCGTTCTGTTCCTGCTCGGAGTCCTCTTCGTTTTCGTTCTCCTGATCCTGCTGGTCCTGGGAGGGGTCTTCCTGCTGACTCGAATCGGGGGGCATCTCTTCGAGGAGACGATTGACGAGCTCGAGGTTGAACTTTGCATCCAAGTCGTCCGGATTCGAACGCAGAGCGAGGCGATAGGAATCCTGAGCACCCTGGAGGTCACCCGCTCGCACCTGCGTGTTCCCCAGGTTGTAGAGTGCTTCGGATCGGAGGGCATGGTCTTCGCTTCGCAGCGAGCGTTGCAAAGCTTCGAGCGCGGGTTCGATTTCCTGAGTCCGGTGCAGAGTGGTTCCGAGGTTGTAGTCGGCCCGGGAATCCTCTGGATGCTCCGCGGAAAAGGCCTCGTAGTAGTCGCGGGCCTCGGCATACTTTCCGTCTCCGTATAGAGACGTCCCCTCGTCTGCCCGAGCCGCCGAGGGGAGTAAGAGACAAACGGACCCGAGACCAAGGACCGCGCCACGGACCAACGCCTGGGCAAATCCGGGGCCAAACAGAAGTAGCCAGCCTGCGGCCCGAGACGCTGACAAGCGACGCAGATTGAAACGACGACGGGTTCCGATCAAACCGTCGAGGAGAAGCAGGAATAGTGCGAGGGCTCCAAAATAGGCGAAACGATCCTCGTACTGGGTGACCAGTCCACCTTCCATCTCACGCTCCTCCAGCGCCGCTATCTCGGAATAGAGTCGGTCGAGCGCGAGCCCTCCAGCTTGTCCATCGAAGTAGCGCCCACCCGTTTCGCGACAAACCGTCTGTAGTCCCGCCGGGTTGCACTGGGTCAGGATCACTTCGCCATTTCCGTCCCGTTTGTAGTCCTGAACCTGACCTCGAGCATCTCGAATGGGAATGGGTTCCCCTTGCTCGGTTCCAATTCCGACCGCAAAGACTCTCACTCCGGCGTCTTTGGCCTGGCGGGCTGCCTCGAGCAACTTGCCCTCGTGGTCTTCCCCGTCGGTAATCAGGACGAGAGCTTTAAACTTCTCCTCCGCAGGGTCGAATGCGCCCGTCCCCACTTCGATCGCCCGAGCGATGGCGGTTCCGGGCACGGGAATGAGATCGGTGTCCATGAACCGAAGAAACATCCGGGCCGCCGCATAGTCGAGCGTGACCGGACACTGCACGAAAGCGTCCCCGGCGAATCCAACCAGGCCGATCCGATCTCCGCGGAGGCGGTCGATCAGTGACTGGATCTCTTGTCTGGCCCGCGTGATTCGATCGGGCTTCAAGTCTTCAGCTTTCATCGACTCGGAGGTGTCAAGCGCGATGACGACGTCGATCCCACTGCGTTTGACGGTCAGAACCCGACTCCCGATCTGGGGGCGCGCGATGGCGAGAATCAGAAGAGCGAGAATGGCGAGTCGGAGCCAACCCTGCACTGACCGGGACCAGTCCCGAACAACGGGCACCATCCTTCGTTGCAACTCGGGGCGACACCAACGAGCGAGGTCATCGCGGCGTTGTCGCCCCGCCCAGACGAGGGCCAGGCCGACGATCGGGAGGAGCCAGAATAAGTGAAGCCAACCGGCATCGGCAAACCTCATGGGAGCCTCCGCAACGCACTCAGTCCCAGGAGGACCTCCAGGAGAATCAGGAAAAAGACCGGCAGAAGCAGGTAGGAACCAAACTCCGAGTAGTTGATCCATTCCCGCGTTTCGATCTCGGTCTTTTCCAGCGCATCGATCCGTTCGTAGATTTTCGAGAGCCCGGCCGCATTGGTCGCACGGAAGTAGGCTCCTCCGGTGATCTCGGCAATCTCGGTGAGGGTTTCATCATCGACCTGAGCGGGGATCGAAACGGTCCGACGTCCAAAAACGGGATCGTCGACGGGAAAAGGCGCCTCGTCGGCATCCCCGACTCCGATCGTATAGACCCGCACTCCAAGGGACTTGGCCAGCTCGGCAGCCGTGATCGGGTCGACCGACCCGGCGTTGTTCTGCCCGTCGGTAAGGAGGATCATGACCCGACTTTCGCCCGGAACATCCTTGAGGCGATTGACTCCGTTGGCGATGGCCATTCCGATGGCGGTTCCGTCTTTGATGTCGCCGAAGTCGAGTTCATCGATCAACCGGGTCAGGACCGGATAGTCCGTGGTGAGGGGGCATTGGGTATAACTATTGGAGGCAAAGACAACCAGGCCGATCCGGTCTGTCGTTCGACCCGAGACGAAGGACTTGGCTTCTTCTTTGGCGACGTGCAAACGGTTGTGAGGCTGAAAATCTTCGGCCTTCATACTCGAGGAGATGTCGAGGGCCATAACGATGTCGATGCCTTCGCTCGTGATCTCGACCTGACTTTCACCGGTGCGAGGGCGGGCCAGGGCGACGACGAGGAGCAGAAGGGCAACGAGGCGAACCCAAGGAAGAAACTTCGAAGTCCGCGTTCGCCAGGTCGCCCGCGCCGGTACAGCCTTCAACGAGGAGTAGGCAACCGTCGCCGACATTTGTCTACTGCGACGCCATTGCCAAATCCGAAGCAGAGGAGGCAAAACAAGGAGCCAAAGTAGCTGGGGATGGAGAAAGGTCATGATCGCCCTCCCTCCGGGACATCGGCGATTCTCTCCGCCGTCGAAACCTGGGAATCATCGCCTTCCCCGATTGGCCGAGCCTGCCGGTAACCTGTGCCTTCGGTCGCCCCCCCTTCTCTTGGAGGGGTCTCCGAAGCGATCTGCAAAGCACGAGCGGCTTCTTCTGCCGCCCATTTACGTGCGGACGTCGTCGTCTTCTCGACCCAATCCCGCATCGAATCCGTTTGCGCCTTGGCGTCGGCGAGCCCTCGGTTCATCTTGGCAAACTTGACGAGGTCGGACTCGAGGAGCCAGCCCGCCAGTTGCTCACGGTCCTCGTCGGAGAGCCGCGGCGCTTCCCCGAGCTGAGGTAGGATTTCGGCCCGAGTCGCCTCGACCGCGAAGAGCGAGAAGCGTCCTTCCAGATACCCCCGGAGGAGAAGAGACAAACCTGCGTAGTAGTTCTTCAATTCGCCGTTTGCGAGAAACTCACGTTCTTCGAGCTGTCGAAGACCCTGGAGGAAAGCCGCGTCGGGAGCGAGCAGCGGTTTGGTGCGCTCTTCCAAGCTGAGTGGCTCGTCGATCCGTCGTCGGCGCCTCCAGATCCAAAGCATCAAGGCCAGAGCAAGGAGAGCGCCGGCCGCAATCCAGGCCCACGTCCAGTCTCGTTCGAGGGCAACGACGCTCTTCACTTCACGCAGCTCGGCCAGAGCCGCCTGTGGTTCGGAGAGATCGAGCGTTTCCGGAAGGAGCGAGCGCACGAAAACCGATTGGGTGGAGGCGTAGGCAACAGCAGTATCGGCATCTTCCCGAGCCCACAGAAGCGGAACCCGTGGGGACTCATGCAGTCCGGTCTCAAAGAGAACGAGGCGGCCTTCCTGAACGAATTCGCGCCGGTCTGTCTCTTCCGTCCAGACAGCCGGAGTCGTGTCGAGAATCGAGAAGGGGCCAATCGAATCGACAAACTCGGGCAGAACGAGCGTCCCGGTAAGAGGGCCAGCCCCAGATGCGCGAAACAGAATCGGGTCGCCGACCGTGACACTGTCAGCGGCGAAGTCGAGAACAAAGCGGAGTTCCGCGGATGGCACACGGTCAGCGGCACTCGGGCGAATTCCCAGCGAGAGAAGGCAGAACAGGCCCAAACAGAATGCGGTCACCCTAAGCACGGCTCTCATCGCCCCTGAGCTCGACGCTTCATGCGCATTTGAAAGTATCGATGGAGCGGCTGAACGTAGTCTCCATCGAGCGGGAGGTAGACAGGCACGACTCCCGCTTTCTGCATCGATGCCGGCAGGTCGACGTCGAGGCGACGTTCAAAAGCTGCAGCGTGATCCACCCGGGTCTGCTCGTCCGAGGTATCGACAAGGCGTCGTTCTCCCGTCTCGAGATCTTCGACCTCGACGAGTCCAACCTCGGGGAGTTCTCGCTCCGCTGGATCGACCAGAACGAGCGGGATGACTTCGTGGCGTCGGGAAAGAACCGCCAGAGAAGTCTCGAATCCTTCATCGAGAAAGTCCGAAAGGACGAAGACGATACTTCGGCGCTTCTGAACTCGCGCGACCATTTCCAGCCCCGCGGCGATAGAAGTCTGGCGCCCCGCCGGCTGGCCGAACAGGACTTCGCGAACGACTCGCAGAACGTGTGACTTCCCTTTACCCGGAGCAACCCACTTCTCGACGTGGTCCGTAAAGAGGCAACACCCCACTTTGTCCCCGTTGCTTATGGCCGAAAAAGCCAGGACGGCGACGAGTTCCGCGGCGACTTCCGCGCGGGACTTCGCCCCCGAGCCGAAGCGGCTCGACCCTGATTGATCTACGATGAAGATAACGGAGAGTTCTCGCTCCTCATGAAAGATCTTCACGAACGGGTGTTGCATGCGAGCGCTGACATTGCGATCGATCGTGCGAATGTCATCGCCAGGAACATACTCGCGGACCTCCGAGAATTCCATGCCCTGCCCTTTGAAGGCCGAGTGGTATTCGCCGCTGAAGATGTCCTGGACCAATCGGCGGCTCCCGAGTTCGATGCGGCGAACGCCGCGAAGAATCTCGAGAGCAGCGTCTTCGTCACGACCCGCCCGGTGAAGGCGTGCCTCCTCGGCCGCCCACCAGAGATCGTGTCGGCCGGACCCGAGCGAGCTTCGACTGGACGAGACCTTGTTTGTTTCTGCCTTCTCTGTCATGAAGAGACCGCCGACCCTAAGGGACCGGAACCTTCTCGAGGATCTCGGTGGCGAGATCCTCCGGCGTGATCTCCTTGGCTTCCGCCTCGTACGTAAGGAGGATGCGGTGTCGAAAAACGTCGAGGGCAAGTGCCTTGACGTCCTCGGGAGTGACATAAGCCCGACCGGCCAGAAAGGCGTGGGCACGAGCCGATTGAATGAGGAAAAGTCCAGCGCGGGGTGATGCCCCAAAGGCGATCAGCTCTCGGATCTTCAGACCATAGTCCTCCGGTTTCCGGGTTGCCGCCACGAGGTCGAGGACGTACTCCCGGATCTTCTCGTCGACATAAACCATCCGGACAGCTTCCCGAGCCTTGAGAATCTGCTCTGCGCTGGCCACCTGTTTGACCGGCGCGAGGGCCGCACCGCCCGCCTGTTCGAGAATCTGGCGTTCTTCGTCTTTGGTCGGGTAGTCCACTTTGATCTTGAACATGAACCGGTCGACCTGCGCCTCAGGGAGAGGATAGGTCCCCTCCTGCTCGATCGGATTCTGCGTCGCCATGACGAGAAAAGGCTTGGGAAGCTCGAAGGTCTCCTGACCGATTGTGACTTGTTTCTCCTGCATTGCCTCGAGTAACGCGCTCTGCACCTTGGCCGGTGCACGGTTGATTTCGTCGGCCAGGACGATGCTCGCAAAAATCGGTCCTCGCCGAGTGTCGAATTCGCCGGTCTTCGGGTTGTAGACGAGCGTTCCGGTCAAGTCGGCCGGGAGCAGGTCCGGAGTAAACTGAACCCGTGAGAATGATGCCGAGAGGGTGTCGGCGAGCGTCTTGACAGAGAGGGTCTTCGCCAGTCCCGGAACACCCTCGAGGAGCACATGGCCGTCCGCAAGCAAGGAAAGGACCAGGCCTTTTTGCAAGTGACTCTGCCCGACGATGACTTTCCCCAACTGGCCCAGAATCTCCTGAACGATTCCGGCTTCCGCATCAATGATCGACTGTATTTGTCGGATGTCGGGGTGAGCCCCGACTCCCTCCGACTGACTTTGCACTTCCAACTCTTGGATCTCCTCCTGGTTCGCGTCACACTTGGTGGGCTACTCATTTGCGACCGACGGGTTCCCGAAATCGGACGACAAAGATGCCCCAAATGGGGCGAAATGTTCGATCTAGCTCAGCTCCGGATACAACGGAAACTGATGTGTCAATTCCCGTACCTGGCCGCGAACGCCCTCAGCGATGTCGGCGTCACCCTTTGCGTCGAGGACGTCGGCCATCCACCCTCCGATTTTCTTCATTTCTGCGGTTTTCATGCCCCGGGTGGTGACGGCGGGCGTTCCGACACGAATGCCGCTCGTCACGAACGGACTGCGCTGATCGAATGGCACCGTGTTCTTGTTCACGGTGATTTCGGCGGCCTCGAGCCAACGCTCGGCTTTCTTCCCGCTGAAGCCCTTCTCGGTGAAATCGAGGAGGAAGAGGTGATTGTCGGTTCCACCCGAAACCACATCGAACCCGCGCTCGAGCAGAGCCCCAGACATGGCCTTGGCGTTGGCTACGACCTGTTCCTGGTAGTTTCGAAACTCTGGCTGGCCGGCCAACTTGAAGCAGACCGCTTTTGCTGCAATCACATGCATGAGAGGACCGCCCTGCATACCCGGAAAGCCCGTCTTGTCCACTCCGGGCCCATGTTCCTCGTCCGTCAGAATGAACCCGCTCCGGGGCCCCCGAAGGCTCTTGTGGGTCGTCGAAGTCACGAGATGAGCGTGTGGCACTGGGCTGGGATGGACACCCGCTGCAACCAAACCGGAAATGTGCGCCATATCGACCATGAGTTTGGCCCCAACCGAATCGGCGATCTCCCGAAAGCGGGCGAAGTCGAGGGTCCGGCAGTAAGCACTTGCACCGGCCACGATCAGCTTTGGTCGATGCTCCTGAGCGAGCGATTCCACTGCGTCGTAGTCGATTTGCTTCGTCTCGCGTGACACACCGTAGGCAATCACATCGAAGAATCGCCCACTGAAGTTGACCTTCAGTCCATGAGTGAGGTGCCCGCCGTGGGCCAGATCGAGTCCGAGAATCTTGTCCCCCGGATCGAGAACTGAGAAGTAAGCCGTTAGATTTGCGTTCGAGCCACTGTGAGGTTGAACGCTGGCGTGCTCAGCTCCAAAGAGTTCCTTGGCCCGGTCGATGGCGAGTTGTTCGACTTCGTCGACGAAGGTGCAACCGCCGTAGTACCGCTTCGCCGGATACCCCTCGGCGTATTTGTTTGTCAACACCGAGCCAACCGCCTCGAGAATCGCTGGAGACGTGAAGTTCTCCGAAGCAATCAACTCGATTCCATCGCGTTGCCGCTTCAACTCATTCGCAATCGCCGCGGCAATCTGTGGGTCCACCGTTTCAAGATGAGGATTCAAAGAACTCACCCTTTCTTTCGGGACGCTTCCGCCCGGTCAGTTCGCTTCGGGCTCGCCGGAGTCTCCGGCCAGCGCGAGACGAATCTTTTCCATGGATACCTGCATTAATCCGACGAGCTCGGCAAACGTCGTATCGTACGCCTCCTGCGTGCCCCCGATCGGATCTTCGACTCCGAACGGGGAGCCCTCGTCTCTACTCCCGTATTGGGTCAGGAGATGGGTCTTGTCATGAGCCTCCGGCACGATTCGCACGATCTCCGAAACATGGGCCGGTTCCATGCAGAGAATGAGAGCCGCGTCCGAGATAAGGTCATGAGAAAGCGGACTGGAACGATGTTCCTCGATCCAAACCTCGTGTTTGGCCGCCGCGGTCACGCCGTTCGCGCTGGCGGCGCTGCCTGAAGCCGCCCACGTGCCGGCGGAGCGGACTTCCGTCTGCTCAGCAAACCCAGCCTCTTCGAGGAGATGACGGAGAATCCCTTCCCCCATTGGACTTCGACAAATATTCCCCGTACAAACGACAAGGATGCGATACACGCAACCTCCCTTCCGAAATTTAGTGCGGCCTTCTGGAGATGGACCGAACAAACGCCCGCCAAGCCCTTCCCGGGCCCAGCGGCCGTGTGATTGGGTCTTATTCCTGGAAAGACTCTCCTTCAACGGAGAGTCCTCGCAGAGCCTGAATTCCGACGCGGAGGAGACGGGGCGAGGCTCCGGTCAGATCGACCAAGGTCGAGGGCAACGCTTCTTGGGGGCCACCGTCGACATAGAGGGCGACCGAGTCTCCAAAAATACCCCAGGCCTCTTCGGCTGATTCAGTATGGGCCTCTCCGGTCCGATTGGCGCTCGTCGAGATGACTGGGCTCCCCACTCCCCGGACGAGTTCCTGTAGGAACGGGCTGTTGGGAAGGCGAAAGGCGACCGTCCCCTCCGGGCTCCCACAGAAATCCGGGACCGACTCCTCTCGGACCCGGAGAATTGCGGTGACGGCGCCAGGCCAGCCCATCTCCAGGACTTCGAGGCACTCTCCACTCGGCTTCTCAGCGTAACGGAAGGCCATGTCCCAATCGGAGACGAGGGCTACGAAGAGGGCGAGTCTTTCGGATCCCTTCAGCTGATGGATGCGATCACGTGAGTCGCGACTGTCCCAACGGCAGGAGAGCCCATAGATCGTGTCAGTGGGCATGACGATAACGCCCTCACGCTCCAGTTCGGGAATGATCTTGGGCAGCTTCTCCCGGGGATCGACCCCCAGACCGAGGCGCCGTTGTGCAAACAACTCCAAGTCGAATTTTGCCAGCTCTTCATTCATCGGTTTGGTCTCGCGTTTCCTCTCAGGGCCGCCTACGGTTCTCGGGCCAAGGGACCCGAAACGAAGGCCAGAGCTTACCCTTTGTTCGCCTTGGTTGCGAGCCTCGGACCCCACCTTCTACAATGGGGAATCCGGCTGCTAGAGGAGTCCGGGCGGCGGGGAAACGAACCAAGCGTTGAGGACGACACGAAATGCAGAGCGATTCAGATTCCAGCCCGACGCCACCGAGAGCTGACCGATCGGCTTCCCCGTTCGAGCCAACCCCCGAGGGCGTGGCGGCCTTTCTCACGGAGATTCTGGGACCAGGTGAGTTCGGGCCCATCGCCGAGGCCCTCGATCAGTGGGTCGCCTGGACTTCGGACGGCCGCCCCACCGTCGGACTCTCCCTTTCCGGCCCGCCCGGACAGAGCCAGTCGTCCTTTGACAGCTTGGCCCCGCTCATCGAGGGAGGCTTCATCGATTGGCTGGTGACCCCAGCGGAGGACCTCTATCTCGACGCTGCACGGAAGTTCGAAGCCGCGGGCGCGGGTCCGGACCTCGCTTCGGCTTCACAGGTCGAGCGACTGATCGAACGAATCCGGCTTCGCGACGCCACCTTTACCCGACGGCAGGTCCAGGATACAAAACTCTTCTTCGAACGCGTCATCCTCCTGGCTGGATTCCAAGGAACGCTGTCGACCGCGGAATTGAATGCGCTCTACGGGAAGTTTCTCCTGGCCCGCGATGAGCACTTTGGGATCGAGACACACTCGCTCCTCGCGGAAGCTGCCCGCGTCAGCATGCCGCTCTTTTCCAACCTGACCGATGGGTCGGTCTTCGGACGCCAGATCGCGGCGGCAGCCCTCACTGGCAACCGATTGGTCGTCGACCCGAGTCGCGATCTCAATTTCGCCGCCGGGCTCGTGCTCCAGGCCAGTGAAACGGAGCGGAGCGTCGTCGCCTGCCTGGGGGGAGGCCCACCCCGCGACCTCGTCCTCCAGGCCAGCCGCCACCTCGGACACCTCTTGGGAGCCCAGCCCGGTTACCACAATGAGGTGCTCGAGGTCGCCGCGCCCGGGCGTCGTCGGCTCGAGGCGTTCTTTGCCGAGCTCTGGCCGTCGGAGGGGCCGGTCTTCAGAGGAATCGAACTTGCGCCGGTCATCGCAGTCCCGCTCCTGGCCGCATTCTGGATCCAGCGTCGGGCTCCACGAGAACCTCGAGCTCTCCTCAACGAACGGGACGGACTCCTCGAAGGGCTCCGCGATGCCCATCTACGGGACGATCTCGAGAGGCAGGTCCGGGAAACGGGAGCGCAACTTCAGGCCGGGGTCCGGGAAGCCCAGGGACAGTTTCAAAACAAGCTCGAGGAGCAGCGTGCAACCATCCAAACCGAGGTCCAACGACTGCAGAGTCAAGTGCAGGGGCGGTTGGAGCGGTTCTTGAAACAGGTTCGTGCTCCTGGAGCTTCGATCGAACGGCGCAGCGAAGATCCTACGGATTCAGAGGATCGATGAGCGGAACGAGGCCCCCGGCACATCGTCCAGGTGAAGACGTCTTTGGCCGCCTCCGCGACCGGCTGACTCGTCCGCTCCCCGGCGGCGACGCCCATCGGATCGCCTGGCCGTCGGATCTGCCTGACCGAGAGCTTCCCGACGGTGAAGTTTATCGGGAGGCCGCGGTCCTCCTCGCGGTGGTCTCCGAGCCCGATGGGTTCTGGATCCCTTTCGTCGAGCGACCACAAACGATGCCCCATCATCCAGGCCAAATCGGGCTGCCGGGCGGAGGAAGGGACGAGGGCGAAAGCGCCCGCGATTGCGCTTTGCGTGAGGCAGACGAGGAGATCGGACTCTCGCCGGGCCGCGTCGATCTTCTCGGACAACTCAGTCCCGTCGCGATTTCGGTCAGCGGATTTCGAGTCGAAGTATTTGTCGGCGCGGTGCGGGGCGCGCTGGACCTCGCTCCGCAGAACCGCGAAGTAGCTCGCCTTCTGCGGGCCAGCCCGGAGATCTGGCGAGACGGCCCTGTAGCTCAATTCGTTCGAAAGCGAGGCGATCAGTCTCTGACCGCTCCGGCCTATCCGATCGACGACCGACTGATCTGGGGCGCGACCGCCCTCATGTTGGCGGAGTTTCTCTGGATTTGGGAGGAGTGCCGCCCAGAGCCTTCAGAAACCGGGCTCTAGTTCGTGTCCAGGGAGTGAGAACCTCCTTCGCACGTCCTTGTCCGAATT
>Ga0315338_1001527_pt1 | contig 28547 bp, 32 predicted proteins | sample ASW8metaG_FD_204518 | JGI IMG/M metagenome (GOLD analysis project Ga0315338, IMG submission 204518) | Ammonia-oxidizing marine archaeal communities from Monterey Bay, California, United States - ASW #8 | ecosystem: Environmental > Aquatic > Marine > Coastal | place: USA: California | collected... | reverse complement strand
ATTATAATGTTGAGAAAGGAAAAAATATTTTTTCTAAGGATGGAAAAAAGTTTTGGTTTGAAGTATTCATTTATGGTGGAAAAAAAGGCACTGACTTGGATGCTGTGGAATGGGCAAAACAAGTTGAGACATACGGTGCAGGTGAAATTCTTCTAACCAGTATTGATAGAGATGGCACAAAGGATGGATATGATACATTGCTTACAAAGGAAATTGTCAACTCTGTCAGTATTCCAGTAATTGCATCAGGTGGATGTGGTAAACCAGAACATATGATAGACATATTCAAAAACACTGGAGTAAGTGCTGCATTAGCTGCATCAATATTTCATTATGAGAGTCATTCTGTAAATCGTGTGAAAGAAATGATCAAACAAAACGGAATACAAGTTCGTTATTGATTATTCTCTTCTGTTGTTTTATGAAATTATAGCCAAATAACCCATTAAATATTAGTAAATTTTACAGGTATGAAGTTAAGTAATACTTAACTTGATATTAGGATGTTTTAAGAAGTGATTTTGAACGATTATGAGTATGACAAAGACACATCTTCAGTGTAGGGAATGTAAGAAAGAGTATGATCCTACTTTCAAGTATATCTGTGATGAATGTTTTGGACCTTTGGATGTAAAATATAATTTTCCATCAATTACAAAAGATCAGTTCCGAGAAAGAGAAAATACGTATTGGCGCTATTTTGAGTTGTTACCAATAGAAGATAAAAATAATATTGTAAGTATTGAGGCAGGAATGACACCTCTTGTTAAGGCAGAAAAACTAGGAAAGGAACTAGGACTAAATAATCTTTATATAAAAAATGATTCCGTAAATCCAACATTTTCATTTAAAGATAGGCCAGCTGGTGTAGCAATATCAAAGGCAAAAGAGTTTGGTCTAAAATCAGTTGGATGTGCATCTACTGGAAATCTGGCATCAGCTACTGCAGCACATGCTGCAAAGGCAAATATGCCATGTTACATATTTGCACCAAGCGATATTGAAACAGCAAAAATAGCACAAGCATTGTCTTATGGTGCAGAATACATATCAGTTGACGGAACATATGATGATGCAAATAGAATTGCAGCGCAGATAGGAGACAGTAAAGGTGTAGGTGTTGTAAATATTAATATGAGATCATATTATGTTGAAGGCTCAAAGACACTTGCTTATGAAGTAGCAGAGCAATTAGATTGGAATACACCAAATCATCTTATTGTACCAACAGGCAGCGGTGCAATGTTAAATGCAATCTGTAAAGGTTTTGAAGAGTTACAAACCGTATCATTACTAGATAATTTATCATCAATGCATATTCATTCAGCACAACCACATGGATGTGCACCAATTGTTGATGCATTCAAGAAAAATAGTGATAAAGTAATCCCAGTGGAACAACCAGATACAGTTGCAAAGAGTTTAGCTATTGGTGATCCTGGTGATGGTCGTTATGTCCTAAAAAGATTAAAGCAGTACAATGGAGTAGCGGAAGAAACAAACAACAGAGAGATTCTTGATGCAATTTTACTCCTAGCAAAGACTGAAGGCATTTTCACCGAGCCTGCAGGAGGAGTTTCTGTCTCAGTCCTAAAGAAAATGGTTGAGGATGGTAAAATTGATAAAAATGAGACTACAATATGCTACGTTACAGGTAACGGCCTCAAGGCTACAGAATCAATAATGAGCATACTCAAAAAACCACAGGTAATGCAAGCTGATGTGGCTAAAATTTCAGCAGTAATTAGGTGATGAATAATGGCAAAAATTACATTTACAATTCCATCAGTTCTTAACGCCGGTAATGGCGAAAAGAAAACCGAACTTGATGCTGCAACATTAAAGGAGTCTTTTGAAAAGATTTCAGAAATAATGGGTGATGATTTTAAGAGACGAGTGTTAGAATCTGATGGTTCTCCACGTTCACTGATTAACATATACATCAATGGAAAAAATGCGGCATTTTCTGATGGAATTGATACACCATTAACCGAAGGTGATGAAATTTACATCTTACCAGCAGTTGCTGGTGGCTCTGATCTTTCTGAGAAAGAACTTGATAGGTTTTCTAGGCAAGTAATGTTAGAACAAATTGGCTATGAAGGACAACTTAAATTAAAAAATTCAATAGTTTGTGTTGTAGGTGTTGGAGGACTTGGTAATCCAATTACAACACGTTTAACCGCAATGGGAGTTGGTAAACTTCGAATTGTTGATAGAGATGTAATCGAATTGTCAAATTTGCATAGACAAACAATGTTTGATGAAGATGATGTAGGACAAGTAAAGGTTGAAGTTGCAGCAAAGAAATTAAAAAAACTAAATCCAGAAGTTGAGATTGAGGCCATTCCTATTTCTGTAAATGATTATAATGCACTGGATGTAGTAGAAGGATGTGATGTTGTAGTAGATGCGCTTGATAGCGTTAACGCGCGATATTCCTTAAACAAGGCATGTGTTGAAAAAAATATTCCGTTTGTTACAGGTGCTGCAGTGGGAGTTACAGGTCAAGTGTTTACAGTTTTACCAAAACAGACAGCATGTTATCATTGCTTGTTCCCAACATTAGATGAAGATTCAATGCCAACTTGTAGTATAGAGGGAGTTCATCCATCAATATTGTCTGTGATTGGAGGTTTGGAAGTTCATGAAGCGGTTGATGTTTTAATTGGAAAAACACCAAAATCATCGGAAAAATTTCTTAGCATTGATTTGGAAAATTTAGAATTTACATCTGTTAGAATGTTCAAACAAGATGAGTGTTCAGTATGTGGCTCTGGTAAAAAGTCTGAACAAGTTAAAGAAGAATTTATTCTAGAGGAATTATGTGGAAGAAATAAAGGAAAAAGAACATTTTCAATTACTCCTACATCTGAAGTTAATCTTGATGTTGATGGTATGACAGTTATAGCTAAGGAGAAAGGATTTTCAGTTGAGAATCAAGGAAATATGGGATTGTCTATGCGTACAAATGATATTTCAATTAGTTTCATGAAGCGTGGTTCAGCTGTGGTTGTAGGAACAAATGATGAAGATGAGGCTGTTACATTATACAAGCAACTTCTAGGAACCATTGCATGATATGGCAGTATACATTTCTACTATGCATTAATTAAACAAATAATTCTATCATATCATATTGTTAGACTCTGACACGCTCAAAAAATTTGATTCTAGCTCAATGTGTGATGCATATGATAAGTGGCCACAATTAGCACGCTCTGCATATGAATCTGATCTAAACCCGGTATCGTTTGACAATATTGATCACATCATACTAGTTGGTATGGGTGGTAGTGGTGCCATCTGTGAGGTAATTTCAGCAATACTATCTAAGACGCAGATTCACACCAGTGTAGTAAAAGGATATCATCTTCCAAACACCGCAGATGCAAACACATTGGTTATTGTAGTCAGTGTTTCAGGAGATACGGTAGAGACCATCTCTGTATTGGAATCTGCATTAGCAAATTCTTGTCACATCGTAGCCTTCTCATCTGGTGGAAAACTACAGCAAATCTGTGAGGACAAGAAACTTACTCATTTTATCATATCTCAGGTTCATTCACCACGCGCGTCATTTCCAGCCTTTTTGTATTCAATCTTAAACGTATTATCTGGCATATTGCCGACTTCTCATTCTGATGTGGTTGAATCTCTTGACGCACTAGAATCCTTACAGAAACAGATCTTCTCAGAAAACCTTACTACAACAAATTCAGCACTGTCTATCGCAGAATGGATTTCTGGTATTCCCATACTATACTATCCATGGGGCTTGGAACCAGCAGCTACTAGATTCAAAAATTCCCTACAAGAAAATGCAAAGACTCATGTCATATCTGAAGATATCGTAGAGGCAACTCACAATGGAATAGTTGCATGGGAGAAATCATCCCTTGTGATTCCAATACTAATCCGTGGTTCAGATGATTATACAAAAACAAAGTCATTATGGGATTTACTTGAGAAATATTTTAAAGAACGAAATATTGATTATCGTGTAATTAATTCAGTAGAAGGTTCGATCCTATCAAAATTAGTATGCCTGATTTACCTCTGTGATTACATATCAATTTACACTTCAGTTCTATCTGAAACTGATCCGTCACCCGTTTCATCCATTGATTATTTCAAAGGATTAAAGAAATAACCAAACCGAACAAAATCTAATCTAAATCAATCTTTGATTTTTTTAACAACTTTTTGAATTTATCGGGAACTTCTATCGCAGAATCTTGAAGAGACGCATAATACTTGTCTAGTTTTTTGTATAATCTTTTTGGCTTTCTTGGTTTTTCATTACTAAGAGCATATAGCGCTAAAATAGGAAATGCAATTGTTGCATCAGCATAAACTGTAATTAAACCCCCATGCGAGTCTTGCACCTTACCCCAACTTTTTCCTTCTTGAAGAGTTGCACCTGACAGTCCACCCGTATCAGGTCTTGCATCTGTTATCTGAATAATGTAGTCTTGTCCACCATGTTCCTTTCTAAGAATTTGATCCAATAGAGGACCTGTTTGCTGTGCAGTGTTTTTTGGTACACCACCCCCTAATTCCAGAACAGCAGATTTTTTTGAATTGTACACTATTGCAGCCTGCTCAATTATCTCCCGCACAAAATCGAGATTATATGGTTGACCTTTGAGTCTATGAATTGCAAGATTTAGTGCCAATGATGAATCTTTCAGTGTTGAGATGTATACTGGAACATCAAGATCATATGCAGTAGTAATAAAACTTTTTTCAGGATATTTTGACTTTTTTTTGCTTATGCTTCCCAAAACATTACAGAATTCAGCAGTTGTAAACGGTTTGTCCATAATTTTTTTTTGAAAGATTTTTTGAATTACTTGATCCTCCATCTCCAGCGTCTCGTAAAACTTGACGTACACATCACGAATGCGTACAATCTCCTTATCGTATAGAATATTATCATCTACTGCAAAATGACCCTGTTTTACAGGAAATCCCCATGCAAAGTGATCCTCATGGTATACATTTGCACCAGTGGTAACAATCCAGTCTACAAATCCTTTTTCTAGCAAAGTCTTGATAATACCACCAAACCCTACTGGTGTAAGTGCCCCTGCCACAGTAAGACAGATTGTTGCATTCTCATGAATCATTTTCGAGTATAATTTTGCAGCTTCACCTAGCTGTCTTCCATTAAAACCAGAATTTGCATAGATTTCTATTAATTCTTTGATATTAGTTTTTGAATTTAATTTGATGTGTGGAATATCCTTTCCTTTGAAGCTGTGATGATCCATATTTGAAAAATATCAAACCCTGATTTTTAATGTTTTATTGAATTGTTATTTTTCTAATTTTTCTAAAAGGGCTTTATACATAAACGGAAAAACTGTAGTAATTTCTGCATGTATTGTGGTTTCTTTAGCATATTTTGTTACTTTTCCCCATGAAATTGCTTCTCTAACTAATGCACCGCTCAGACTACCATCAAATTCCTGTGCAGTAGTTACATAGACTGCATAATCTAATCCTTCACGATATTGATTCCACCACAATGTATGATGTTTTGGTACACCACCTCCAAGCATTAACGCACCAGATTTCTCTGCTTTGAATATCAACCCTGAAAGAAAATTTGCATCTTCAATTAGATTTAATTTAAAGTCGGTATGTTTTTGTGCAAACATCCACACCTGACTTCCTACAGCACCATCCATTATTCCAGGTACAACTACAGAGATATCATTTTTGTATGCCCAATAAAGAAATGAATCATCCCCCATCGATTTTCCCAACTCTCGATTAATATCAGCGGTTGACATTTCTCTTTTACCATTATTGTAAGCACGTTCTAAAATTTCTTGCACTTTTTCTTCAATCAGTGGACCATAACTTTCCATTGGCACTAATACATTTCCTAATCTATGAATATTTTGATCCGCGAGCTCCTTGTCATCCATTGTGAACGAACCTTCCTTGTAATTTGAAAAATGTCTAGCAATATCATGGTCAAGTGCACCACAAGTTGTAATTACAACATCACACCACTTTTTTTTAATCATATCTCGTATAATGCCTCTAAAACCTGTCGAAACAATTGCTCCAATAAACGACAAAAACTTTAAACATTTTTCATCTTGGATCATATTAGAAAGAATTTCAACTCCCTCTGCAATATTTCGTGATTCGAAACCGCCTGACTGTTTTAATTCATTGAAAATTTGATCAGCACTAGAGTCATTGGAAATTTCGATGTCCTTTACGTCTCTACCAGGTTCAATCATTCTACATAAAATTTAAACTTGGTATAGATATTCTTATGCATGAAAACCTATAGTTACCTTAAATTTATGAAAAAAATTCATAATGTTGTTGAAAGATGATAACTAACATTTACGTCGATGGCTCAGGTGGAGCAAAATCTGGATACGGATTTTTTGTAAAAGAGACAGGAGAATCTCTTTTTACTGAAAAACCAGGATTAACAAATAACCAAGCAGAATACCTTGCAATAATTTCTGTATTACAGAAATATGCAAATTCTGATGATGAGATTGTTATTTACAGTGATTCAAAAAATACAGTAAATCAACTCAACCATGAATTTGCTATAAATAATGAGCAATTACGCAATTTGGCAAGAGAGGCATGGTCAATCATGGCAAAATTCTCAAATCTCAAAATTATTTGGGTTCCAAGAGCTGAGAATCTGGCTGGAAAAATGTTGGGCAGTTAGTTATGAATAAATTTAATTATAGAAAATTGTTTGAACAAGTTTATCATAATGACTGAATCTGTTTTTCTTTCCCCGAAATCTATTGCGGTAATCGGTGCCTCTGACAAGGAAGGGAGCGTTGGCCGTGCAATTACTTCGAATATAATGAAAGGGTACAAAGGAACTGTATTTCCTATTAGTCCATCAAGGGATACGGTATTTGATCAAAAGGCATACAAGAGTGTTTTAGATGTTCCAGAGGAAATTGATTTAGCTGTAATAATTACAAAGAACACCATAGTGCCCATTGTACTAGAAGAGTGTGGACAGAAGAAAATTCATGGTGCCGTAGTAATTACTGCGGGATTTAAGGAGGTAGATGAGGAAGGCAAAAAACTGGAACAGCAGCTAAAAGAAATTTCAAAAAAGTATAATCTACGAATTATTGGACCAAACTGCCTCGGAGTAATGAATCTAGATCCGCAAACAATGATGAATTCCACATTCCTAAAGATTACTCCAAAATCTGGAGAAATTGCACTTGTATCTCAAAGTGGTGCAATATGTGCAGCATTAGTAGAAGATGCAAGTGCGCAAGGTATCGGATTTTCTGCAGTAGTTAGTATGGGAAATAAGGCCGATATGACAGAAATTGATATTCTAAAAATGCTGGCAGAACATGAGCAAACAAAAGTTATCGTGATGTATCTTGAGGATATGGGTAACGGGCAAGAGTTTCTTAAAGTTTGTAAACAGATCACAAAAAAGAATACAGTAAAAAAACCAGTGTTGGTTTTGAAATCTGGTAGGAGTCCTGAAGGTGCAAAGGCAGCAATGTCTCATACTGGTGCACTAATGGGTTCAGATGAAATTTATGATGCATTACTAAAACAATCTGGTGCAATCCGAGTTGACACCATGGAAGAATTGTTTGATTATGCCACTGCATTTTCTAAGCAACCACTTCCTGTAGAAGGTGATCTTGTAATTGTATCAAACGCTGGCGGACCAGCCATAATTTCAACTGACTCGTGTTCTAAGCTAGGAATTAAAATGGCAAAAATTGAAGAGATTAGATCAAAGATTGATGCAGTGATTCCTCCATGGGGAAGTTCAAGAAATCCTGTTGACATTGTAGGTGACGCTGACTTTAATAGATTCGAGAATGTGTTAAACGAAGTTTTACAGCACAAGAATGTTGGTTCTGTTATTTCTATGTGTACACCTTCTGCCACATTAAATTATGATAAACTTGCTGAAGTAATCGTCAAAATGTCAAAAAAATACAAAAAAACAATGCTTGCAAGTCTAATGGGTCTAGATGAGGGAATTACAAATAGAGAAATTCTTGCTGCTGGAGATGTTCCATATTATACGTATGCAGAAGGTTCTATACGTGCACTAAATGCAATGCTTAGTTTTGTTGATTGGGTCAAAGCACCAGATGGAACTGTTACAGAGTTTGAAGTTGATAAGGATAAAGTTAGTAGTGTACTTGATAAAGTAAAATCAGAAGGAAGAACAAATCTTCTTGAGGATGAAGGAAGAGAAATTTTAGATGCATATGGATTTCCACTTCCAAATAGTGCTATTGCAGCAACAGAAGATGAAGCCGTTGATGCTGCAAACAAAATAGGATATCCAATAGTAATGAAGATTGCATCACCACAAATTGTACATAAATCAGATGCTGGTGGTGTTAAAGTGAATCTGACAAACGATGATGAGGTCCGTAATGGTTTTAAAACAATTATGGAAAATGCAAAAAAATATGATAGTAATGCAGTGATCAAAGGAGTTTTAATTGTTGAAATGGTTAAGGGTGGAAAAGAGATGATTATTGGTTCAAAACTTGAACCAGGTATGGGTCCTGTTGTAATGCTTGGTATGGGAGGAATTTATGTGGAAATTCTAAAAGATGTAACATTTAGACTTGCACCTTTGACTGATCAAGAAGCGAATGATATGATTTCTTCAATTAAAACTAAAAAATTGTTAGATGGAGTTAGGGGAGAGAAACCATCTGATATCAATAAACTCTCAGAATGCATTCAACGATTATCACAACTTGTTACTGACTTTAAAGAGATAAAGGAATTAGACATGAATCCTGTCCTTGTTATGGAAGATGGTGAGGGTTGCAAGATTTTAGATGTGCGTATAGGCATATAAGATTAGGCTCAGCTATGACTGGAAACTTTTTAATTATTTATAACAGAAAGTAGTATAGTAGTTATGCAAAAAACTGTAAAACCAATCAGAACTGGTGAGGAATACATTGAAAGTCTACGTGGTCGAGATCTCAAGGTTTACCTCTTTGGTGAACTTGTCAAAGAACCCGTTGATCATCCAATAATTCGGCCTTCAATTAACGCAGTTGCAAAAACTTATGATCTTGCAGTAGAAGAAGAAGATCTTGCATTTCCCCAATCTTCAATAACTGGTGAAAGAGTAAATCGTTTCTTACATATTGCTGAAAGTGCACAGGATTTAGTTTTACAAAACAAGATGCAAAGAAAGCTTGGACAATTAACAGGTACATGTTTCCAAAGATGTGTTGGCATGGATGCATTAAATTCACTACATTCTACAACATATGAGATTGACGAGAAACACGGAACAAAATATCATGAAAGATTATTAGAGTTTATTAAATTGGTTCAGCATGAAAACTTGGTCATTGGTGGAGCAATGACTGATGTTAAAGGAGATAGAAGTCTTGCTCCAAGCGAGCAAGAAGATCCTGACTTGTTTGTCCACATTGTAGATAGAGATGAAAAAGGAGTTTACATTACTGGTGCAAAAGCACATCAAACTGGCACAATCAACTCTCACTGGATGATTATTATGCCTACAATGAGATTATTAGAAAATGACAAGGATTACGCTATAGTTGGTGCAATTCCTGTAGATGCACCTGGAATCAAATACATCTATGGTCGACAATCATGTGATACACGGAGTATGGAACCAGGAGATATTGATGTTGGAAACTCTGAGTATGGTGGTCAAGAAACAATGGTCATACTTGATAGAGTATTCATTCCGAACGAAATGATATTCATGGATGGTGAATATGAATTTGCATCACTGTTAGTTGAAAGATTCACATGTTATCATAGACGTAGTTATGTCTGTAAGACTGGTTTAGGTGATGTTTTAATTGGTGCTGCAGCTGCAATTGCAGATTATAATGGAGTGCCTAAAGTTTCGCATATTAAAGATAAGATAATTGAGATGACGCATCTAAACGAGTCAATTTATGCTGCAGGTATAGCTGCATCATACCAAGGTCATAAAATGAAGTCTGGTGTATTTTTGAATGATGACATGCTCGCAAATGTATGTAAACATAATGTAACACGTTTACCTTATGAATTAGCAAGACTTGCACAAGATATTGCTGGAGGATTATTAGTTACATTACCATCAGAAGCTGAATTTAGAAGTCCAGAGACTGGCCCTATACTAAAAAAATATCTGAAAGGAAAGTCAGGAGCTGAGGTGGAGAATAGAATGCGAATTCTGCGTTTAATTGAAAATATGACTATGGGTAGAAACGCGGTTGGGTATCTCACAGAGTCAATGCATGGTGCTGGTTCTCCCCAGGCACAAAGAATTCAAATTGCACGTCAAATGCAATTGGGTTACAAAAAACAATTGGCTAAGGATCTAGCCAAAGTCAAAGAGGAATCAGAAGAAATATCTGAGAATTCTGAATATTTTCAACGAGTTTTTCAACTAGATAGTAAAGAATGATTATTTTTCTTCTGAATTTTCTTCAGAATTAATTGTTTTATCATCATCTTTAGATTCCAAGTCATCTGTGCTAGTTACATATTCACTATCCAATTTTATATCATCAATTTTTTCTGATTGATTTTGTTCAGTTTCTACAAAGGTTTCGGTGTTCTGAAAAACTGTTTTCTTCTTTTTTGTATATACTTGTTTAACAATCATAACTCCAATGATTATTGCAATTATGATATAATTTATTGGAGGCTGCAAAATTTGAGTTATATATCCCACTTGGGGAATTATAAATTCAACTTTTCCAAGATAGATTTTTTCAGTAATTGGATAATCTACATTTTTCATTGAGCGTGGATTTGCATCACCCTTAGTCTGTAATGTTCTTGGCTCTTCACTAATTATGCTATCTACCCTATGAACAATTACTCTCTCTTCACCAAGTTCATATTTTGCTGGTGAATAAAATACAATAATATCTCCTTTCTTTACATCTTGGAATGGTGTATTTCCTTCAACTACTATAACATCATAAACTTCTAAGGTAGGAATCATACTACCACTTGAAACTACGTAAAATGGATTTGAAGTTCCGAACACAACTTGTAAACTAATCCAAATAACGGCTATAGCTACAATAACAATTATGACATCTTTAACTAAGTTTTTTGTTGAATTTGAAGCCAAATTACGATTCGTCATTAAATTAGTAAGATAAATCTTACCTGTTTATTCTATAATTTTGCTCCACAACTCTCACAAAATTTTGAATCTGGTTTGTTGTCAAAATTACAACTTGGACATCTTGATCCCTCACCAGCTTGAATCTCTGATACTTGTGTAACGTTTGTACTGCTTTTTCCTAAAAATATAACCTCACCTACAGTTCCAATTCTATCCCAGTTAATTGTCACATCATTCCCTTCACTATCAGATATTACTAGAATTATTGTTTGACTTGAATTGACACCAACCTGTTTAGCGATCCCAATTTTTTTTGCATTTTCATCAAATACATCCATTCCCATGATTGATCTAAATGATGAATCTAATTGTGTTGTTTCTGAAACTATTTCTTCCTGCATTGTATTATCTGTCTCTGCAAAATTTTCAAAATTAGCAAATGATGTTTGATCATTTTGTTCAATTGGATTTGCTAAACCTACTTTACCCATCTCATCAGGTTTTTTAAAATCACGATATTCTGCAATTGTTGAATCACATTCATTACAAATGTATTGTCCACGTTCCACCAAAATCAAATTCTCTGCAACTTCTTCATTTGGATTTTCAAATTCAATTTTCGGACTACCTTCAAATTCTTTATCACAAGTGTTACATGTGTATTTAGAAATTTTTTTCGAGTCTAATCTTCCTATAGGTGCCAAAAATAGATCTGGCCCTCCAAGATTTCCTTTAGTTTGTTGTTCGTCAGAAACCCGTGCCATTATTGAACCACCAGAACCTCTTAATTTTTTTAGTCTAAGCTCGACGCTCATGCTGCATTTATTTTTTTACGTCATTTAAGTATATTTTTAAAAATAATTTTTATCATACTTGTAATTTAATCATGAAATGATGTGAACATATTTAGATATGTTTGAATGAGATCTCTTGATAGTTATGGGAATAACACAAATAACAGATACAAAAGTATGGGAAACCGATGTTATAAGTTCAGATAAACCTGTCTTTGTTGATTTTTGGGCAGAGTGGTGTGGACCTTGTCGTATGGTTGGGCCCGTTGTGGAAGAACTTGCTGGAGATTATGAAGGTAAAGTTAATTTCGTTAAGGTTAATGTTGACCAAGCGGGGGAACTAGCCTCTAAATATAATGTATTTAGTATCCCAACATTAATTCTTCTCCACAAAGGCGTAGTCATTGCACAGCAAGTAGGCGCAGGTTCCAAAGAAACATATCAAAATATGATTGATAGAGCAATTGAAAAAATTTAGGCTCTACTAATTTTTTCTATTTTTATTTTAAACTATTAATACTTGATTTATTAAATTTCAAATATGTCATTAGGAGAAATTGATACATTAAATCTTACTTTCGAAAAATTATCCACACTATTTGATGAGTCACAAGGATATTACGAATCTTTTCTTGATGCAAACAATTTGTATAAAGCAGGAAAGCTTTCGGATAAAGAATTTTTCCAAAAATTAGGTGACTATACTGTAGCTTATTCTGCCTTAGAATTTTTAGCCATCAAATCACTAATGGAAATGAAAAAAACACTGGATAGAATTTCATCTGGTGCAGGAGTTGGTGGTACACAATCTCCTGGATTAATGCCAGGAATGGGACAACCTGGAATGATGCCTGGTGGTGTTCCTCCTCGTTCTGGTACTGCTGACAATCCTGTTGGAGGACCACCATCTGTTATGTCAGCACCTGATGCTTTTAATCAACCTGGAACATTACCAACCCCTGATCCATCTTTACTTCCTCCAAAACAAAGTGGTGGGAATTGTGTTTCATGTGGCGGACAACTTAGACCAAATGCCAAATTTTGTACTAAATGTGGCACAAAACAATAATTTTAGATTAAAGTATTTCCACATTCGCGACAAAATTTTGCAGATGATGAATTCTTTCCACCACATTCTGAACAAAATTGTTCTTCGTCAATAGTATCAGAATTTGCACTTCCATACATACCCGAACCTAAGACTGCACCAGTTGGAACATATTTGTCATCATCTATAATTTCAACTGGAGCAAAATCTTTCTCCTCAATATACGTCATTAATCTTGGAATGCCTTCTTCTTTGTTTTCAGGATCTGGTACCATATCACCTAACCAAAATGAAAATCTCATCAAAGTAAGTTCTGGTGTTGAGAATGCCAGTGTATGTGCAGACATATAGTCATTAGCCGCTTCTTTACCATTGAAAACTTTCATGAATTTATGATTTTTATTTACTGTATAATGTTTTCGAGAATGGACCGAGAGGGATTCGAACCCTCGACCATCCACGTTGCGAACGTGGCATTATACCCCTAAACCATCGGCCCTAGAATAATAATTATTAATCAATGTATATTCATTTGCTCAACTAATATAGCAAGTAAATTTACACAAATTGTCATGACATATGATTCTGTCATAGTTGGTTCTCATGTAATAACTCCACGTGGAATGGAAGAAAAAAATATAGTAATTAATGATGGTAAAATTGTTTTACTAACAACTGATATTCCTTCATGTGATAAAAAAATTTATGGTTCTAATTTAGTTAGTATTCCCGGTGTAATAGACACACATGTACATTATGGCGTTTATTCTCCTATCGATAATGCTGCTAAAACAGAATCACATGCAGCAGCTATTGGTGGAGTAACAACTATGATGAGGATGTTAAGATTAAACAGTTCATTTGAAAGTTCATTAACAAAACAACTTGATGCAAGTTCAAAATCTCATTATGTTGATTATACAATTCATGCATCAATATTCAATGAACAGCAAATTAATGGAATGAAGTTTTGTATTAACAAAGGAATTTCTTCATTTAAAATATATATGAATCTTGGAGGAGAGATTGGTCATGTTTACATGGACATGAATCCAGGTGAAAATAAGCTCATTGAATCAGAAGTTGATATGAATGATAAAATTGTAGAAAAAATTGTCCAGCATGCTGCATCAGTAAATTGTCCAGTACTTGTTCATGCAGAGGATTATCAGGAATGTGGATGTGCAATTAAAACTGCAAAACAAAAAAAGCAAGATGGTTTACGTGCATGGTCTCAAAGTCGTTCACCTGACTTTGAAGTTAAGTCAATCAAAACAATATGTGAGTATGCTAGAAAGTATAATTGTATAATTTACTTTGTTCATATAGGATCTACTCTCGCACTAGAACAAATAAATCTGGAAAGACAACAAGGAACAAGAATTTTTGTTGAAACATGTCCTCACTATCTAACTTTGTCACACGAAAATCAAGATGGATATCTTGCAAAGGTTATGCCACCAATTAGAAGTAATAGTGACGTTGCATCTGTTTGGTCTGCAATAGAAAAAAATCAAATCGATACAATAGGCACTGATCATGTTGCAAACCAACTGAAATTGAAACTTGTAGGGGATGACGTTTGGGATACATTAGCTGGTTTTCCAGGAATTGGTACATCATTACCAATACTACTAAGTGAAGGAGTAAACAAAGAACGTATCAATCTAAACCAATTGATTAGACTTACGAGTACAAATGCGGCAAAAATATTTGGATTAAAATCAAAAGGAAATTTGGATATTGGTTTTGATGCAGATATAGCGATGATTGATCTTAAGAAGGAAGCAAAAGTTTCTACTTCACTTTTTGGCGGATTTTCTGATTATCTTGTGTATGATGGTTGGAACCTAAAAGGTTGGCCTGTTAAGACAATTGTGAGAGGAAATCTAGTAGCAGAAGATTTTGAAATCATGGGTAAACCAGGATTTGGTAAATTCATTTCTAGATCAAGTTAGCGTATCAAATTTTCCATTTATTTTTGCCTTGTAAACTACGTCAGGTTTTCTTGTAAAAATTCCCACTTCTAAAACGCCAGGCATGTTCAAAATCTTTTGTTGTAAAATTTTTGGAGTTTTGATTATACCAAAATCACAGTCTAATATGATATTACCACTTTCTGTTACAAATGGATATCCTCGTTCTAAAACACGAAGAGTTGCAATTCCACCAATTTTTAGAATATTTTTTGCAATAATTTTTCTTGCTGATGGATGAATTTCAATTGGAACTGTTCTATTAAAATTTGTGACAAATTTAGATTTGTCAGCCATTATGATAACTTTTTTTGCTGCACTGATCAAAATGTTTTCCTTAAGCAATGCACCGCCACCACCTTTTATTAAAAATTTATTTTTATCAATCTGATCTGCACCATCAAACACTACATCAATTTTATCAATCTGATCCACATCTATCAGTGTAAGCCCACCTTTTTCAGCAATTAGTTTAATTTGCATCGATGTTGGTATGCATTTTATATTGATTTTTTTGGTTTTAACAAAAGTGGATAATGATTTAACAAATGTAGTTGCAGCCCGTCCACTACCTAATCCAACAACATAACCATCTTTTACAAATTTCAAAGCATCTAAAGATAATGCTCTTATGGCATTATCAAATGACATTAATCCACCTCTGCTTGTTCAATCTTTGATAATGTTTTTATGATATTCGATTTAATTTTTTCAATATCATCATCGTCATCATCATCATCAGGTTCTGCTGGTAATTGAATTTGAGGTTTTGACTCTTCAACAATTATTGATTTTGTAATTTCTAATTTATCCTCTATAGGAACTACTTCTTGTTTTGGTTTAATGTTTAATGGCGGCAATTTTTTTGGTGGAGTAATTACATCGCTATCTAATTGTGAGAGCATTTGATCATATTTTGTTTGTTTTATCGAATCTAGTTTTCCATGTGATGTAAGTGTTGTAATTTCAAATTTTTTCTTAGACAGTTGATCAGAATTGTCAATAAAATTTGGAATCGGTTTTTCAAAAACTGGTTTTATATTTTGAGTTGGCTTATCTGGTTCTGGAATTATTTTGGATTCTTTTTTAGTGGTATTCTGTTTTTCTTCTTCTGAAATCTGGATTCTTGATGTCAGTTCGTATAATCTTTGATCTAAATGTGATAATTTTTGATCCATCAAAGTGATCAATCCTTCACCAAGTGGTCCTAAATCTGGATGCTTGCTTACAATTTCTAATTTTTCAATTTTAGCTATAATTACTCCAAGTTGATGTTGATATCTTAACAGTAATCTGTCACGCTGAATTTTGTTTAGATCAGAATCATTATCATATAATCTTGAAATTGTTTTTGTAAGAATATCTTTTTCAACTTCTAACGAATGGAGTTGACTTATGATATGCTCATTTGCACCTATTTTTGGTGATTCTATTTTATTACCTACTGAGAAAAATTGTCTTAACATCTAAGTGTACCATTTGATCCAAGAGTATCTTCTTAATTTAGAGTCAGGATGACCACAACTTGCACATCGTTGATGACGTTTGTGAAATGAGTTTTTTCCACATCTTCTACATCTAATATGAGTTTTCTTCCTTGTCATCAAACCCATTGATGGTGTGCCTCTACCCATAGATTTTCACCTATTCTGGAGGTGGAGATATCATAATTACGTTATCTCCCCGTACAACAATGGACCCTAGACTTATTGAATCGCCTTCAGAAGGGACCTCTTCTGATTGGTCGAGTAGCAGGTTCATGTGTTGGTCAAAACCTAAGAGATTACCTCTTATTGTTTTGTTGCCTTTCAACTTGATCAGTACCATTTTGTTGATACTTTCATCGAGTACTTTTACTGCCATATCTACGGACATTTATTTCACTTATTGGATCACCTATTCAGGAGTATATTAAACGTTGACTGGTAAACTTTTCAATTTAATTCAGTAAGTCAAGATTGACACTCTTTTGCTAGGTTTCGAACAATTTCAGCAAGGAATTTTTGTCCATCTTTCTTTGTTGCGCCTGTTGGGTCACCCCACACTCCGTTCTTTGCAACTTTAGGAAATCCACCACGTTCTGTGGAAAGTTTCTTAATTCTTTGTATTTCCTCCTCACTCAAGCCCTTGGTTGTAAAACCCTTTTTCGCCTTTTTCATCTTGACCTTGTCTGAAATAGCTAGCATTATTGAGGTCTCTACAAAACCAGCATGGTCAAATTCACGATTCATGTAATGCCAATAAGAATAAGATCTTACTTGCCTGCTGTCGACATACTGATGTGGCACACACCGTCTGATATTATTCAAGGCCCCAACATTTCCATGATGACCGTTTAAAATTATCATTTTTATGTCACCTTGATGGAATAGTGATTCGTGAATTCTTCTTAGGATTGTCAAAAGATTGTTTTCCCTAAGGCTTATGTGGAAAAGAGGGTGATGTTCCTCTGAAATTCCATAGCTAATAGTTGGAAAAACGATAAAACCACATTTTTTTGCCAAACGTGAAGCAATCTCTGTAACAATATCAGAATCAGTTGATATTGGTAAATGGGCTCCATGCTGTTCAATTGAGCCTACAGGAATGATTACTGTGGGCTTTTTTGATTTGATTAATTTTCTAAATTCAGGATCATATAGGTCATCAATGTTCATTACTTTCACTTTGATTTAGTATGAACTTTTCTCCAGCGAACATCTAATTTGTTTGCTAGATGCATTTTAGCAGCTCGTAATAATGTATTTGCTTCTAGTTTTTTACCTGATCCTTTTATTGATTCTAATGTATCGTCAGGAGAAACTTTGAAAGAATCTTGGAAAATTATTGGACCTTGGTCAAGATTCTCAGTAACATAGTGTGCTGTAACACCAATAATTTTAGTTCCTCTTTCATATGCTTGCTCATATGCAAGTGCACCAGGAAATGCTGGCAATAAGGAAGGATGAATGTTGATAATACGATTTGGAAATCTCCATACAAAATTTGGTGATAAAATTCTCATGTATCTTGCAAGCACAATCAGATCTATATCGTGTTTTTTACATACTTGTAGTATTTTCGCTTCTGCTTTTTCTTGATTTCTTTCATCAATGACTACAAATGGTATACGCAAACTTTTCACTTTTGAAGATAATGTTTTTTCAGTACCGATTATAACGGAAATCTTTCCCTTGATGTCTTTCTTCTTATTATCACGTAAAAAGACATCAAGACAATGTGGTTCTTTTGTCACAAAAATTGCAATATTTTTTTGTGAATTTGTTTCATGATGGCTACTAACTTCCATTTTGAGTTTCTTTGCAAGTTTTTGTAGATTGGAATCAAATTTCTTGATATCAAGTTTTTTTGTAAATGATGCCTCTAGATACATTCCAAACAATCCCTTGATGACATTTTGATTTACTTTTTCAAGATTGCCTTTTCTTTCAAATACAAAATTAGTAAAACTAGCAACAATTCCTTCTTTGTCTTTACCCACTACTGTAATTCCAACTAAAGTCTTTTTCATGGGGTCGCTCAGTGATTATGACATATATGCTTACGTAATTTTTTCAAAAAATTAAGTGGTGCGGGAGGTGGGATTCGAACCCACGAACTCCTAAGAGACAGGGTCCTAAGCCCTGCGCCTTTGACCAGGCTGGGCGACTCCCGCAATCATTGTGCAGCAACGGTCAAATTTATCGCTATTGAATCAGGATTATGGAAAAATTATTTGGAACTAATGGTGTGCGAGGAGTATTTGCCGAAGATTTCAATTTAGGGTTTATCCATGATCTTGTTTTGTCAGTAGCAACCAATTTCAAACAAGGAAAAATTTTGGTTGGGCATGATGGCAGAAACTCTAGTCATATTATAGAAAAAGTTGTATCATCGGCGTTAAATTTTTCCGGTTTAGATTGTTTTCTGGCAGGATTAATACCTACACCATGTCTTGAATTTGCAACAAAAAAACTTGGATATGATGGCGGAATCATGATTACAGCATCACATAATCCTCCTGAATATAATGGAATCAAAGTAGTTGCATCTGATGGTGTAGAAATATCAAGAGATGATGAGAAGAAAATTGAAAATATATTTTTTAAAAAAAATTGGAATGCTTTATCACAAATTGCTTCTACACAGAACGAAAAAAATGCAGTTGATGCATACATTAATGGAATAAAATCACATATAGACACATCTAGAATAAAAGATAAACATTTCAGAGTATCACTTGATCTTGGAAATGGTGTTCAAGCAATAACTGCAATTAGATTATGTAAAGAATTGAATTGTGATGTGCATTTAATTAATGAGAAAATTGATGGAAGTTTTCCTGGAAGAGGATCAGAGCCTACACCAGAAAACCTAAATTCATTATCAGAATTGGTAAAATCTACAAACTCTGATCTAGGAATCGCATTTGACGGTGATGGTGATAGAAGCATTTTCTGTGATAATGACGGTAAAATTTTAACAGGTGATAGTTCTGCAATACTACTCTGTAATTATTTACTCAAAAAAAACTCAAATTCTAAAGTTGTCACATGTTTAAACTCCAGTAATATTATTGAAAAATTGGTCTCAGAAATTAATGCCAAAGTGATTCGCACAAAAGTTGGAAGTGTAGAAGTTTCTCGGAAAATGGTTGATGAAAACGCCCTTATAGGATTCGAAGAAAATGGAGGTTTCATGTTTGGTAATCATAATCAGGTACGTGATGGGGCTATGACATTGGCTTTAATGCTAGATCTACTATCAGAATCTCAATACACCTTTGCGGAAAATATCAAAAACTTGCCACAATCTTTTACCACAAAAACAAAAATTAAATGCACAAAAGACGAATCACATCTAGTTATCGAGCATCTTTTGGGTGAATTTCCTGAATCTGATACTACAGACGGAATAAAAATAGTCATTGATGAAAAAAATTGGGTGATGGTAAGACCAAGTGGCACGGAATCAATAATTAGAATTTATGCAGAATCTGACTCACAGAAAAATCTTGATGATTTGTTGTCTATGTTTCTTGAAAAAATTAAATCGGTACTAGTCCGATAACACTTTTAAGACCTTTTAAAGGCAGTTTTAAAATGAAGATGATCCCAATGGGTGATAAAAATGGCTAAAGCATATTATGTTAAGTTTGATACCCCAGAAGATCTTGTAAGTCCAATACTAGAAGCATTAAGGGTTGCAGCTCAAACCGGTAAGGTACGAAAGGGTACTAATGAAGCAACAAAAGCCATAGAACGAGGAATTAGTAAATTAATTGTTATAGCAGAAGATGTAGAACCACCTGAAGTTGTTGCACATCTTCCATTAATTTGTGAAGAACAAAAGGCTGCATATGCTTTTGTTCCAAATAAACAAGAATTAGGCAAAGCACTTGGAATTGAAGTTACGTCGGCAGCCGCCGCAATATTAGATGCTGGTGATGCACAACATATTATAGATGAAGTAGTTGCATCAATATCTAAAATCAAAGGTGGTAATACTGAACAATGAGTCAGCAACCACAAGATAACGAGCTAACTCCATCACAAGTCATACAATTAGTTGGTAGAACTGGAATAGCTGGAGAAGTAATACAAGTTAGAGTTAAAGTTTTAGAGGGTAAAGATAAGGGACGTGTTCTTACAAGAAATGTCAAAGGTTCAGTACGAATGTCTGAAATTATTATCTTACGAGAAACAGAACGTGAAGCCAAGAAAATACACAGGTAATCTAAATGAGTCTTTTAGTAAAATCATGTAATTTTTGTGATAGACCTGTAGCAAAAGGTACTGGTACGATGCTTGCATTAAACAACGGTACTGTATTTTGGTTTTGTTCATCAAAGTGTAAAAAGAATATGATGGTTCTAAAAAGAGATCCAAGAAAGCTAAAGTGGACAAACAAATACGTTAAAGGCGGAATTAAAGTCAAGAAGTAAATTGACTGAACAAACATTATTCATTGTAAAACCAGACGGCGTTAGAAGACAACTTGTTGGGGAAATAATAGCACGATTTGAAAGAAAGGGATTTGTAATACAGAAATTAAAGATGTTTACTTTTACAAAAGAATTAGCCTCAGAATTTTATTCTGTACACAATGGTAAACCATTCTTTGAAGAACTAATATCATATATAACATCGGGTCCAGTTGTCGTGACTGTAATTGAAGGAAACAATGCTGTTACAACAACACGACAAATGGTTGGAGCAACCAAATCATTTGAGGCAGAACCTGGTTCAATCAGAGGTGATTTTGGATTAGGTTTTACTGAAAATATTATTCATGCATCAGATTCAGTAGAAAGTTTTGAAAAGGAAGTGAACGTGGTATTCAAGTGATTAGAATTGCGTATAAGACAACCTATTGTGGCCGTACTAGGTCATGTTGATTCAGGAAAAACATCAATTTTAGATAAAATTCGTGGAACTGGTGTTCAGGGTAGAGAAGCTGGAGGTATTACACAGCATATCGGTGCAAGTTTCTTACCTGATGAAACAATAAAAAAAATTTGTGGTTCGCTATATGACAAGTTAGGAAAAGAAGAAACAAAGATTCCCGGAATTCTCGTAATTGATACTCCCGGGCATGAAGTCTTTACTAATCTTAGAGCAAGAGGCGGTTCAGCTGCTGATATAGCAATTTTGGTTGTTGATACTAACAGAGGATTCCAGCCTCAAACAAACGAAAGTCTGAAAATCCTTGAAAGCCGAAAAGTTCCATTTGTAGTTGCACTAAACAAAGTTGATATGATATCTGGCTGGCAAAAGTCAGACATACCATATATCTCAGAGGCAATAAAGAATCAGGCTACTTATGTTCAAACTACAATTGACGAACAAATCTATAATGTGGTTGGTGCACTATCAATACTTGGTTATCAATCTGAGGCTTTCTACCGTGTACAGGACTTTAAAAAAGAAATTTCAATTGTTCCTGTCAGTGCACGCTCAGGTGTTGGTATACCAGAATTACTTGCAGTATTAGTTGGTCTTACTCAACAATTTTTACAGAAAAAACTCGATCAAGAGGAAAAATCTACACGTGGAATTATTTTAGAAGTTAATGATGAAGTCGGTCTTGGACCTACAGCAAACATGATTCTCATTGATGGTAATTTGACAAAAGATGATAACATAGTTGTTGCAAAAAGAGATTCTGTAATAATAACTAAGCCTAAAGCAATGTTACTGCCAAAGGCATTAGATGAAATGCGTGATCCTCGTGATAAATTCAAACCAATTGATGAAGTTATTGCAGCCGCAGGTATCAAAATTGCATCACCAGATCTTGATGGTGTGTTACCTGGAAGTTCAGTTTACGCTGCATCAGATATCAAAAAAGCAGAAGATTTGAAAAGATCATTAGAATCTGAAATGAAATCAGTTTTCATAGATACAGAGACCACTGGTTTAATCATAAAATGTGATACAATTGGTTCTCTTGAGGCAATAACTGAGATGTTAAGACGAAAACAAATCCCAATTTCCAAAGCGGATATTGGCCCAGTAACTCGTAGAGATGTTATGGAAGCAAAAGCGATAAAAGAAAAAGATAGACACCTTGGTGTGATATTATCATTTAATGTAAAAATTTTTCCAGATGCACAAACAGCATCTGATGAAAGTCACATTCAAATTTTTGAGGAGAAAATAATCTACAGTCTAATTGATAATTATTCACTATGGGTAGATGAAGACAGTGCAGATCTTGAAAATTCCATTTTCAATGAGTTTACTCCACTTTGTAAATTCACTTTCCTTAAAGGATATGCATTCAGAAATAGTAATCCGGCAGTTTTTGGTATAAGGGTAGATGTTGGAAAATTACGGCAGAAAATTTCTTTTATGAATAAATCAGGAAAAAAGATTGGTACAATACACTCACTTGAAAATGAAGGAAAAACTGTAAACGTTGTGAAGACTAACGAAGAGGTTGCATGTTCTGTACAAAATATAACAATTGGAAGACAGATTTTTGAGGAAGATGTTTTTTACACACTTCCTACACCAGACGAAGCAAAAAATCTATTAAAAAAATACGCACATAGGCTTGATTCTGAAGAGTTAAAGATACTTAATGAGATAGTTGAAATTCAAAGAAAAATAAATCCTGTTTACGGTTACTAGTCAGAAAGAAATTTCTTGCAAATCATATGAATTCCAGGTTCTCCTACGGCTCCAACCATTTGCTGTACGACTTTTCCATCATTGAACATGATAAATGTTGGAATAGATTGAACATTGAACTTTATCGCAATGTTCTGAGAATGATCGATATTTACTCTGGCAAATCTAACATGATTGTATTTTTTTGCCATTCTAGAAAAGATGGGATGCATTGATTTACATGGACTACACCATTCTGCCCAAAAATCGACCAACATTAACTTATTTTTTAATAAAGCATCGTCAAAATTTGATGAATTTAGTTCCATAACAGGCATTTCTTGCATTGCCCGTTGTTCTTGTTGGTGTTTAAGAAAATCATCTAACTGTTTTTTCTTGATATGATTTAATTCATCATCTGACATGATCAGTCTTAAAAAAATGATTATTTATTCATATTACAAATCTAATAGATATCGTAAAGTGATTTGTTCACCTTCCCGAATCTCCATTTCATGAAATGTTGGTGATTTTATTTCTACTTTGAATCCGTGTTTCTTAATATCGATCTCTTCACCGAAAAGTTCTGCTTCAATATTATACCCATGATTACTCTCGATTTTGATTGAAATTCGTTTTGCGGCAAAACCATCAGTAATTGTCAAAATAATAACCTCTTCGAGCCAATTATATAACAAGTATCGAAGATCTTTTCCTACTACTGACAAATATTTCACAGTTTTTTCTTCAATCTTTGATGGCTCAATAATAGTTTCTACTACAGATCTTCCAGCCACTTCAAATGCAGTAGTTAAATTTGGTGCAGTAACTTCAATTATTGCATCTGTTGAATGCTCAAGGTGCCTATAACTCATTTTCTTTTTTTTACTGCCTCTGGTATTAATTAGTTCTAATAGCAAAGTCTAAATGCATTAATTCGATTTTTTGTGTGAATGGATCTTCCTAGAGGAATGAAAGACTTTGAGAATAGCGAATTTTCAAAAATTGAGTTTGTAAGAAAACAATTCCTAGAAACGTCAGAAGTTTTCGGTTTCAAACTAATGGAACCATCTTCAATCGAATCACTTTCTACACTACAAGCAAAGAGTGGAGAATCGATTAAGGATGATATTTATTTTTTTAAGGATAAAGGGGAAAGAGAGATTGCATTAAGATTCGACTTTACCGTTGGTCTTGCACGTTTTGCAGTTTCTCAGAAATCTATGAAACTTCCAGCAAAGATCTCTGCATTTGGTGGAGTTTGGAGATATGACGAGCCGCAAAAAGGAAGATATAGATTTTTTCATCAGTGGGATATTGAAATTTTTGGAAGAGCAAATATTGAATATGATGCTGAAATAATTGAATTTACGTCACAATTTTTTTCAAAACTTGACCTGCAAAATATTGTTATTGATATATCACATAGAAAATTAGTTCAATCATATATCAACAAAATTTTTGAATCTGATGACTCACAAATTGTTTCTGATATGTTAAGGGCAGTTGATAAAATCCAAAAAAAATCAAAACAGGACATAATTTCTGAGTATGAGAAGAAGGGTTATTCAACTGAAAAATTAGAAAAAATAATTGCATTTTCTGAAATTCACGGTACACCTGATGATATTACAAAAAAAATTGATACTAGCTCACTTGATAGTTGGAATGAAATCACAAGCGTCTATGATTCATTAAAAAATCGTAATATATCAAACATCAGAATCAATTTAGGAATAGTTCGTGGATTGGATTATTATTCTGGAATTGTTTTTGAAGCATTTGATACCACATTTGATATAGGTGCTCTCGTGGGCGGAGGAAGATATGATAGTTTGCCTGAAGCATTTGGAAGAACTGATTTTGGTGCAACAGGTGTTGCAGGTGGCATTGAAAGAATAATTCTGGCACTAGAAAATCAAAATTCCAAATTTAAAGAAATAGAAACACGAGTTTCTGTTTTATATGTTAACGAACAAATGAAATATGAAGCAATTAAAATTGCTTCATCACTACGTGATAAAGGAATGTTTGTAGATATTGATCTTAACGATAAACCACTAAAAAAACAGATGGAGCAATTTATTGATTCAAAATTTGCAGTAATAGTTGGACCAAATGAATTTGCTAATGGAATGATAGTTTTACGTAACATGTTAGATAGATCAGAAAAACAGATCAAAGTAGAAAACTTATTCTCTGAACTTAGTTCATAAATGCTCTAGTTAGCATCATGATCTCTGGACCATTTGTTGATGTACCTACAACCATAGATTTACTATTTGCTAAAATTCCAGATGATAAGAATGGAAGACCACCATTAATTGTTGCAGCTTCAATGTTTACTCCTAAAACATTTTTTATAATTTTGATATCTTCTTCGTCAGTCTCGGGATGAACAACTCCTCCTGTAGGTGATGCTGCCATTACAGCACCAACTTGATGAAATCCTGCGATCTTTTTTTGAATTACTTCAATATCCAACACATCTGAAATTTTGCTTAGCATTTCTTTAGGGATAGTAGGTGACACAATTCCACCAGTATCATTCACACTCATCATATTTCCTAATGCATTATGTTTAACATCTAAAACTTCAATATTGAGATCGGTTTTGCTTTTCAATGTTGCAAATTCATCTTCAGATGCAGTATTCGGTAATAAAATTCCATGATTGTTAATAACCGTTAGAATTCCTAACAAACTAGTATTTGCGACTGAAGTAACAATCACATCAGTTTGAAGATAATCTGATAATTTTTTTGATTTTTCCTTAGTAAACCCATTAGGAATAAAAATAAAATCATCATTAACTTTGGCATAAATTCCTATGTTGGGCCCATTGTAAAGAGTAGATTTGTAAATATCCAATAAACCATCAAGACATTAAAAAGATATGAACGTACGCTAATTTGTCTAAAAACAGCGTTATAAAAAATGAATTTTAATCACTGATCGTTTAGTCTGTGCTAATTTTGTTTAGATTTAAATAATATTCAAAATGACAATTTCTATGGCAATACTAGAAAATTTTTGTAAAGACGACAAAAAGCCAATTGGAAAGATCATTGATGGACCATCTGGTAATTTTCATTGGGTTTGGCCATCTCAAGCCGGCGAAGCTGGAAACGACTGGGATGCATCAACTAATGAACAAGTTCTAGCTGATTACAAGAAACACGGTGAAAAAATGGTGAAGCTTGGAATCACTGGTACCATGGTTGCAAATGATTGGGATGTTTGTGTAGCAGATGGTGCATGCATTGAAGCATGTCCTGTTCAAATATTTCAGTGGTACAGAACTGACAAAGATATCTCAGGCATTGATGCAGTAAATGATACTACTGACTGGAAAGGCGAAGGCACAACTGAAAAGGAAGAACGACTTGATTTCACAGATAAAGCAGATGCAATCAGAGAACATGACTGCATTTACTGTATGGCATGTGTATCAGTATGTCCTCCACAAGCAGTTCTTGTTGACCAAGGAAACATGGAATGGCACGAGAAAGCAGCCGGAACTTACGTAAAAATTGAAGGTGGAACAAATCCACACGCACACGATTAGAATTAAAATCTAATCATTTCTTTATTTTTATTTCTTAAAGTATGGTAAGCTGAACAAATTTTAATCAGTAAATTTCATCACACTTTGCAGAGGTCGCCTAGCCTGGTAGGGCGCGGGCCTTGAGAGCCTGTGTTCGCAAGAACGCGGGGGTTCAAATCCCTCTCTCTGCGTTTATTTTTTAAACTTTGAAATTTCTGCAATCATTGCAGTCAATTGAATTTCTGGATTAGCGCCAGATAAAATTCTATAATCATATTTTGCAATAATTTGAGATATATCTTCAAGATGCTCAGGTTTCATTGCAAACAATGCTTGATTGATATATTTCAGGAAATCTGATTCGGACATTCCATATACTTTGATTAACTCGATCATTTTATTTCGCGAGTCTTGGATCTTTCCTGTTAGAGATAGTTTTAACACATCAGAAACATCGTTTGTTTTTGTTAAACCTGCAGTTGATTTTACACTTTCCACAGAAATATTTCCAGTGCTTGCAACTGCCTGAAGTAAGTTAATTGCATGCCTAAGATCACCCTCTGCATATTCTGTAATTTCTAGAATTCCTTTATCATCTGATTTTATTTTTTCTTTTTTAAGAATATACTTTAGATGATTAATAATATCAGTTTGACTGATCTGTGTAAATTTGAAACTTGCACATCTACTTTGAATTGGTGGAATAATTTTTGATATGTTATTAGCAATTAGTATAAATCTACAGAATTTTGCTGCATCCTCAATAATTCTTCTTAATGCTGTTTGTGCATCTGATGTCATTTCATCAGCTTCATCTAAGATTATTATCTTAAATGGAATTTCAGTATCTAAACCTGCAAATCTTGAAAATTTTTTCACTTTTTCTCTAACCATACCAATTCCACGTTCATCAGATGCATTAAGTTCTAAAGTATAGTCTTTCCACCTATCACCTAAAATCTCATGAGAAAGACACATTGCCGTAGTTGTCTTTCCAACTCCCGCACTACCAGAAAAAAGTAGGTTAGGCATCTCTGACTGATTTTTTAATAATCCTGTTAAACTACCTATAATCTGTTTTTGATTAACTATATCTGGAATCTTCTTTGGTCTATACTTCTCAACCCACATAATTTCTGAAACTGGCATAGAAGCAACTGCAATTTCTTATTAATAAATGGCTATGAGGATCAAATGATCAAAGCTAATTGTTAATGAAATTGATCGATCGATCCCATTAAATCCCTCAAATGAATTTGATCGTCATGGAATTAGAAGATGTGATTAAAGTGCATTCAGTAGGATTTGGATTAGAGGAAGTGAAAGTTGAATTTAAGCACGAATTAAAAATTAATGTATCAGGTGTAAAGATTGAAGGAAAAGAATCAGAGATAATGAATATACCTAGATGGATTGCAGAAATTCTAGAATCTGAAAAACATATAGTATTACATGAACAGGATATGATTACACAGTTAAAACAAGCGAAAGTTAAGGAAGACGTTCAAGGTGAAGAATCTCTTTCTATTTTAGATAAGCATTTTTACATCGGGATGAACTTATACATAAAAAAACTATCTAATGATGATTCTAACAAAGTTGAAAGCATGTTAAATGAGTTAGTGCGTATTAGGCAAGGTAAAATAGTTAGATTAGCTGATTCATCAACACTAACATCTGACTTGGCGTCAAAACTTACTGTAGAAGAAGAAGTATATTACAATCAAATTCATAAATCAAGTCTTGAATTTAAAAAACAAGTTATAGGTACTAAGAAATGAGCTCTTTAACACAAACTGAATCTGCATTGTCTGATTATGTGAAGAATTTTCTAATGCAGTTCAAAGATAAATCTGGAGAATTTAGGTATGTAGATGAAATCGATAGAATGATGTCTTCCAATACAAAATTCATCAATGTTGATTATAACGATCTTGTTACACATCCTGAAATAGAATCTG
>Ga0315338_1001526_pt1 | contig 28564 bp, 25 predicted proteins | sample ASW8metaG_FD_204518 | JGI IMG/M metagenome (GOLD analysis project Ga0315338, IMG submission 204518) | Ammonia-oxidizing marine archaeal communities from Monterey Bay, California, United States - ASW #8 | ecosystem: Environmental > Aquatic > Marine > Coastal | place: USA: California | collected... | reverse complement strand
ATTAATCCGCCTGACCGATCCCCCGCGCCTCAGATACCGCGCCGCGCGCTGCGCCGTTTGCGGCGGCCCTTTGGCAGGATGCCGCTCGGGACCGACTGGATGCTGGCGGCGATCTTGGCGTTGATCGGCACGGTGTCGACCGGCATGTCGAGGTCGTGCGCCTCGACCCGTTTGATCTCGTCGCGCAGGGACGCGGCTTCCTCGAACTCCAAATCGGCCGCGGCGGCGCGCATGCGCGCCTCGACCGCGTTGATATAGGTCTTGAGGTCCATGCCGACGAGGTGTTTCAGCTTGGCGTCGCCGGTGTCGACGGTGACGTGGTCGCGCTCGTAGACCGAGTCGAGGATGTCGGAAATCTGGCTGCGGATCGATTCCGGCGTGATGCCGTGCGCCGCGTTATAGGCCTGCTGGCGCTCACGCCGGCGGTTGGTCTCGCCGATCGCGTATTCCAGCGAATCGGTAATCCTGTCGGCGTAGAGCAGCACCCTTCCGTCGATATTGCGCGACGCGCGGCCGATGGTCTGCACCAGCGAGGTGCGCGAGCGCAGATAGCCCTCCTTGTCCGCGTCGAGGATCGCGACCAGCGCGCATTCCGGGATGTCGAGGCCCTCGCGCAGCAGGTTGATGCCGACCAGGATGTCGAACACGCCGAGCCGCAGATCGCGGATGATCTCGATCCGCTCCAGGGTTTCCACGTCGGAATGGATGTAGCGGACCTTGAGACCCGCCTCGACCATGTAGTCGGTCAGGTCTTCGGCCATGCGCTTGGTCAGGGTGGTGACCAGCACGCGCTGGTCCAGCTCGACGCAGGTCTTGCATTCGGCCAGCAGATCGTCGACCTGGTGTTCGGTTGGCCGGATGATGCACACGGGGTCGATCAGCCCGGTCGGCCGCACCACCTGTTCGACGAAAACGCCGCCGGTCTGTTCCAGCTCCCAGCCGGCCGGCGTCGCGGAGACATAGATCGTCTGCGGCCGCATCGCCTCCCATTCCTCGAACTTGAGCGGCCGGTTGTCCATGCAGGAAGGCAGGCGGAAGCCATGCTCCGCCAGGGTCGATTTGCGCGCGAAATCACCCTTGTACATGCCGCCGAGCTGCGGCACCGTGACGTGGCTCTCGTCGACGATCAGCAGCGCGTTGTCCGGCAGATACTCGAACAGGGTCGGCGGCGGTTCGCCCGGATTGCGGCCTGAAAGGTAGCGGGAATAATTTTCGATGCCGGCGCAGGATCCGGCGGCCTCGATCATTTCCAGATCGAAGACGGTGCGCTGTTCCAGGCGTTGTGCCTCGAGAAGCTTGCCGGTGGCGTTGAGCATTTCAAGATGGATTTTCAACTCCGCCTTGATGCCTTCGATCGCCTGAATCAGGGTCGGGCGCGGCGTCACATAGTGGCTGTTCGCATAGACGCGAACCGATTCGAGCGATGTCATTTTTTCGCCCGTCAGCGGGTCGAATTCATGAATCGATTCGACCTCGTCGCCGAACAAGGTGACCCTCCAGGCGCGGTCTTCATAATGGGCTGGAAATATCTCGATCGTGTCGCCGCGCACCCGGAAGGCGCCGCGCTGGAAGCTGGTGTCGTTGCGGCGGTACTGCAGTTCGACGAGCTGCTGCATCAGCTTGCGCGCGTCGATTTGCGTGCCGGCCTTCACCGTGGTCGTCATGCGGGCATAGGTTTCCACCGCGCCGATGCCGTATATGCAGGAGACCGAGGCGACGATGACGACGTCGTCCCGCTCGAGCAGTGCCCGCGTCGCGGAATGCCGCATCCGGTCGATCTGCTCGTTGACCGAGGATTCCTTCTCGACATAGGTGTCGGTACGCGGGACGTAGGCTTCGGGTTGGTAATAGTCGTAATAGGAGACGAAATACTCGACCGCGTTGTTCGGAAAGAAGCTCTTCATCTCGCCATAGAGCTGCGCCGCCAGGGTCTTGTTCGGCGCCAGCACCAGGGTCGGGCGCTGCAGGTTCTGGATCACCTGGGCGACCGTGAAGGTCTTGCCCGACCCGGTCACGCCGAGCAGCACCTGATCGCGTTCGCCCTCGGACAGTCCGGTCGACAGCCCCTCGATCGCCTTCGGCTGGTCGCCGGCCGGCTTGTATTCGGATTTCAGATCGAAGCGGACGCCGCCTTCGGTCAGCGGGCGCTCGAAATCGGGGCGCGCCTCCAGTTGGGTCAAGAAGGCGGGCGATACTTCGGCGAGTCCGGGTGCGTTGGCCATGGTTCTTTATATAGGAAGTCGCGGCAGGAAAACGACCCGTTACGCTTTTGCGATACGGTAGGCGCAGCGCCGTGCGCCCGCCAGGATGTGGTCGGTCCGTTCGACGGTTACGCCGTCGCCCAGCGCGGCCTGGAAAACCCGCAATTCGGCGGCGCAAATCCCGGTGCAGGACGCCGCCGCGGTGCAGATCGGGCAGTGGTTCTCGGTCAGAAGGTAGGTGGCGCCGTCTTTCTCCACATCCGCCATATAACCTTCGTCGGATCGGATCTTGGCGAGCCGCTGCAGCCGGTTGCGCAGTGTCTTCGTGCCGCCGATGCGTTGCGTGTAATTCTCGATCTGCTGGTCGGCGCGGACCTCGATCAATTTGTCCAGCCCGCCCGGCCCGAAGGCGGCCTTGGTCGATTCGATCAGCTCGACGATCAGCTCGGCGTGACCGTCTGGAAACAGCGTGTCGGCGGCCGGGGTTAGGCGCCACAGCTTGGCCGGCCGGCCGACCGGCCGCGGCTCCTCGCCGAATGCGACCAGCCCGTCATCCTGCAGGGCGTAGAGGTGCTGACGGACCGCCATCGCGGATATGCCGAGATCCTCGGCAAGCGTTGCCGCATCGCGCGGGCCGTGTCGTTTGAGAAGATGCTGAAGGGCGCGGCGGCTGCCGTTTCGCGAATTGTTTTTGCTCATGCCATGTTTCTAAAGAAAATACTTTACAATATCAAGCGCGCCGATTATTACTTTATAAAGAAAACACTTTAGGAAAGAAGCAACCGATGAACGATAAATTGCACCGCGTCGCCTCGCTTTCCGAATTGCAAAACAATGGACGAATGTTGATCAAGCACGCCGGCAAGCAGGTCGCTCTGTTTCACGGTCCCAAGGGCATCTACGCCTGCAACAATTGCTGCCCGCATGAAGGCTATCCGTTGAGCCAGGGAACCGTGACCGAGGGCTGCGTGCTGACCTGCAACTGGCACAATTGGAAGTTCGATCTCGAGAGTGGCGACACCATTGTCGGCGGCGACACGCTGCGGCGCTACCCGGTCACCGTCGCGGGCGACGATGTCCTGCTCGACTTCGCCGACCCGCCGGCTGAAGCGCGCATCGCCGCCGCGCTTGGGGAACTTCGCGACGCGATGGACAAGGAAGAGTACGACCGCATGGCGCGGCTCGTCGCCCGGATTGAGCAGGCCGGCGGCGACCCGCTGGACGCGCTGCGCGAAGCGGTGCGGATCGGTCACGACCGCATGGAGTTTGGCATGACACATTCCTTCGCCGCCGCGTCCGACTGGCTGCGGCTCGGTGAGGAACGCGCGCGGGATGAAGCCGAACGGCTCGTGGCGTGGCTCGAACCGGTCGCCCATATCGGCTTCGACACGATGCGCGAGCCGCGCTTTCCGTTCACCGAAGATACGGCGCCCTACAACGCCGCCACCTTGGTCGCGGCGATAGAAGCGGAGGACGAGGACAAGGCGGTGGCGCTTCTCCGCGGCGGCCTGTCGGACGGTCTTGGTTTCGCCGAGTTCGAGCAAGCGCTAAGCCGCGCCGCGCTGGCGCATTACGCTGGGTTCGGCCATTCGCTGATATACGTGGCCAAGGCGGGGGCGTTGATTCAACGACTCGGCGCCGCGGTTCAGCAACCGGTGCTGTTCGCGCTGGTCCGGATGATCGTGTACGCGCGGCGCGAAGATTTGATCCCGGAATTCCGAAATTATGGCGATGCTCTTAAGGATTGGGACGGGCAGGGCGCCGCACCGTCCACCTACGAGGATTATTTCGGCAAATCGGTCCGGCAGGTGTTGGCGCGGGCGCTCGATTCGTCCGCCGATCCGGGCGCGCTGTACGACGCGCTGCTCGGGGCGAACTGCTGGAACATGCTGTACTTCGATCTGCCGCAACAGGACCAGGTGACCGGCACGATCGCCAATAATGTCGGCTGGCTCAACTTCACGCACGGGCTAACCTTCGCCAATGCGGTGCGCGTGCAATGCACCAAGTTCCCCGAACTATGGCCGGCCGGGCTGCTGCAGATGGGCTGTTTCGTCGGCCGCAACGCGGGTTTCGTCGATGCCGATCAGGACGTCGCCAAGTGGCGTGTCACCGATGGCGCCGGGTTTCTGGAACGTCAAAATTTGGCGCTGTTCGACCACGCGCAGCCCGAGCACATCGTCTCCTGCCATCTGGTGAAGGTACTGGCGGCGCTCGGTGATGAACTGGCGGTCGCGCGGCCCGACGCGCCGTGGCGCGGTGATGCGCTGGCGGCCGTCAACCGGTTCCTGCATACGCCGCTGAAACGCAAGCACGCGGCCCGCACGGCACGGCAGGCGCTCGATCTGGTCGCTGCGGAATAACACCGCCTTTCTGATTGAGCGAGCGTCTGATAGCGTGCCGCGTCATGCGGCCCGCCAACCCCAATCCCCTCGCCTATCTTCTAATGGCCTGCGCCGCGCTGTTCTGGGCCGGAAACATCGTGATCGGCCGCGCGGCAAGCACATCGGTACCCCCGGTCGGGTTGTCTTTCTGGCGCTGGACTGTCGCCCTAGCGATCTTTTTGCCCTTCGTCCTGCCCTTGATCCGTCGGCAATGGCCGGTGATGCGGCGCGAGTGGCGGTTGCTGGCGCTGCTCGGGCTGCTCGGCGTCGCGGTGTTTCACACCTTCCTCTATGTCGCGGTGAGCACGACGACGGCGATCAATGCGGCGCTAATTTACGCGGCGACGCCGGCATTGGTGCCGTTGATCGCCTGGCCAATTCTGGGCGACCGTCTCGGGCTGCGTCAGGCGGGCGGAATCTTGCTGTCGTCGCTTGGCATCGCCATCGTCGTGACGCGGGCCGATCCGGCGATACTGGGTGCAATGGAATTCACCAGGGGCGACCTATGGATGATCGCCGCGGTCGTCGCTTGGAGCTTCTACTCGGTGCTCGTGAAGCGACGGCCGGCCGACCTGAATCCGAACGCTATGCTGGCGGGAATGATGACGGTCGGCGTGCTGATGACACTACCTTTCTATCTGTGGGAGACGGCCACGGGCCGCGCCATGCCGTACGACGCGAACGCCGCATGGACCGTCGGCTATGTCGCCGTGTTCGCGTCGATCCTTGCTTATATTTGCTACAACCGAGGGATCGAGTTGGTCGGGCCGAGCCGGGCGGCGTTGACGGCGCATATGCTGCCGGTCTTCGCGGCGGCTCTCTCGGTCGTCTTTCTTGGCGAAACCCTGCACCTCTATCATTTGGGCGGGGCGGCCGCCGTGGTCATGGGCATCCTGCTAAGCGGTTCTTCCGGTTCGGCCAAAACGACGTAGCGCAGCGGCCCGCCCGCCGTGACCGCGTCGAAGGGATAACAGGTCACCAGCGCCAGGCCTCGCCGGTCCATTGCCAGCCGCGCCCGATCCTTATGGACCACGTGTCGAGCGCTTACGACATAACCGTTCACGGTGCCGGTTCTGTCGGTGAGGTCCAGCCGGTCACCCGGAACCAGGTCACGCAGGAAGCGAAAATGGGTATCGCGGTGCCCTGCGATCACGGTCATGCCATCGCCGCCGGGCGGCGCGGTGCCATCGACATGGCCGGGCCCGAAGGCCAGCGTGCGCCCGCTGCCGCCCGCCAGGACCAACAAATCTTCCGCTAGCCGTGGCGCCTGCAGCCGTGCGACCGGCGATGTATCTGCCCAGGGCCAGGGATGCGGCTGTTCCACGCCCAGTTGGACCTTGCTCCAGGCGGCAGCGAGCAGGCCTTGCGCTACGGCCGCCTTGACGTGGATCCAGCCGCCCGCCGCGACCTGCCATATCCCGACGCCGAATAGCAGGGCGGCGAGCATCGCCGCGCGGCCCCTCATGCCGTCCGCCGCCGACGCGCCAGCAGCAGAAGGAATCCGGCGAGCAGGGCAGCGCTGCCGATCAGCAGGCTCGCGGTCGCGGTGGTGCCGCTTTTGCTGCCGAAAACCTTGGCGTAGGTCCAGCCGGCCGGCAGCTCGCCCGGCACCGCTTGCCGTTGCAGGCTCGCGTCGGCCGGCCGCGCCGGGGTGCGGTCGACGCTTATCAGGCTGGTGTACTTGCTGAGCAGGCCATGCCGCAGCGCCAACGCCAGCACACCTTGCCGCACCGAGGCCGGATCGGCGCCGAGGGCCAAACCGTCCATCAGCGCGGCGATACCGTCCCGCGCCCATAGCTTGGCAATGCCGCTGCCCGGTCGGGCCGTGCCGACGTCGATGCGGCGCGTCCAGGCCGCGCCACCGCGGTCGCCGGCGACGCTCATAGCGCCAACCGCACCGGACACACGGGCGGTAAAGACGATAGTTTCGCCATGATACAGGTCGGGCAGTTGGATCGGCCATTGATCGGTCAACGGCGCGCCGTTCTGGGCCGCCGCGATCTGCGTCATGGCCGGCCGCTCCAGCTTTTCGAACAGCCGGGACATGACCGCCGCGACATCGCCGAGATTGCCGATATGGGTGAAGGTGCCGCGGCCGAAGGCGGCCGACCGGCGCATGAAATGACTGTTCGGCGCGCTGCCGATGCCGATCGTGAACAGGCGGCTGTCGCCGAGATCGCGGCGGATGTGCCGGAACAGGCCGGCTTCGTTTCCAACCGACCCATCGGTAATCAGCACGACCTGCCGCAGGCGCGGACCGCCGATTCGCCCGTCGAGGGCGAGCACAAGACCGGCGGCGATGTTGGTGCCGCCATTCGACTCGAGTCCCTCCACATATCGGATTGCGCGTGAAAGATGGCCGCCCCTGGCCGGGCGAACCGAATCGAACAGCGCGGTGGCATCGCTGGCGAAACGGACAATGTTGAAACGATCCTCCGGACGCAGACGTTGCAGTGCGAAGCTCAGCGCTGCCCGCGCCTGCCAGATTGAATCGCCATGCATCGAGCCCGACGTGTCGATCACGAAGACCACGTCGCGCGCGATACGCGGCTGTTCGGTTGGTTTGCGGGTAGGTGGCGCGACGATGGCCATCAGATAGGTGTCGCCATCCTTGATTTCGCGGAACAGTGCGGCGAAGGGCGTCGTGCCGGTATCGGGACGCCATTCCAGAACGAAGTCGCGGTTTGCTGGGCTATCCCCGCCCTTGAGCGTGACCTCGAACCGGCCTGCGCCCGCGTCCGCCGCATCGATCCGGTGGCTTGGGCTGCGCAGCATCGCCACGGGCATGCCGGGGTCGAGGCGCACCGTGATCGCAAGAGGGTTTGCGGTCCCGTTCGCCGGATGGCGGACCGGCGGCGTGATCCGCTCCGCGTCGGGAACCAGATCGGTATTGACTGCCCACCCCGTGCCGCCGATTTCCGCCACGGCCTGATTGCCGGGAATGAATCGCGGTCCGACCACCGACGGGAACCGTAGATCGATCAGCCCGTCGGTGACGCGCAGCCGTTGCTGGTAGCCGATTTCGATGGCGATTTCGCTGTTCGGCGCGATGCTGGCGACGGAGGCGGTGAAAACGTTCGGCCGTTCCTGTTCGATCAGGCTCGCCCGTTGGCCGGCATGCTTCGCGTTGTTATAGATCCGTTGCGCCCGTTCCCGTTCCCGGATTTCGCCTTCGATGACCCGGACGCCAACCTTCATGCGCAGCGTGTCGACCGCCGCATTTTCCGCCAATGGGAAGACATAGACGCCTTCGACCCAGCTATCGCCGGGGTTACGGAAGGTCTGGCGGACCCGGATTCGGGCGATTATGCCACTGACGTCGATTTGGACATCGGTCCGGAGGGCGGGCGCGGTTTGGACTTCCACGCCGTCGCCCCTGAAGGTCATGCCCGTGCCCGGCGGCTTTTCGCGGTCTGGCGCCGTTGGCGCGGCCCAGGCGGTTTGTGTGGCGATCGCCAGGGTGGCGAATAACAGCGCGATCTGTCGCATGCATTTTCTCCCGATCCGGTTCGTCGGGCAGGAGAACGCGCGAAGACGGCGCGGCTAAGTCAGCGCCGCGCCGTTTCGCGGGCGAATTTGTGGCGAAGGTATGGCGCTAGATCAGATCGGGGATTGGTGGAATCGCCTTTGGTGATCCAGCAACCGCGTGAATCTGATTTTCAACTATAGAGGTAGTGCGAATTCACAGATTTATACGAACCCGTGTAATGGGTTCGCTTAAATTTGATCCGCTTTACAAAGCCTTGGCGCGCATCGGGTCTTTCAGGATATTGACCAACGCGTCGGCCGCTTCGGTGCCCTTGATCTTGAAATGCTCCTGGAAGAAGCGGACATGCTCGCTGTGGCCATGGAATTGCTGCGGCGTCAGGACCATGGAGATGATCGGCACTTCGGTTTCGAGCTGTACCTTCATCAACCCGTTGAGGACGGCGCGGGCGACAAATTCGTGCCGGTAGATGCCGCCGTCGACGACAAAGCCGGCCGCGACGATCGCGGCGTAGTCGCCGGACTTGGCCAACAGTTTCGCCTGCAGGGGAATTTCGTAGCTGCCGGGCACGTCGAAGACGTTGACCCGGTCGGTCGAGCCGCCCGCTGCTTCGAAGGCTTCGAGGAACGCTTCGCGCCCCTGGTCGACGATTTCCTTGTGCCAGTTCGCCTGCACGAAGGCGACATGGCTGGCCCCGATCCCGGTGCGCAGATGGGCGATGCTGGCGTTCTGGTCGCTCTGGCTCATGATTTTCCTCTCGTTTGACGCTTTTGTAATGTGCCGGAAGCGGCCCGAAATCGACAAACGATGATTTCGATATTATATTATGAGAAAATGTAATGAATTGAAAGACGCATGCCCGCACGCCCCTTCCGCACGCCGCTCAACGCGGTGCGCACTTTTGAATGCGCCGCGCGTCTGCTCAGCTATACGCGGGCGGCGGAAGAGCTCGGCGTCACCCAGGGCGCAATTAGCCGCCAGGTCGCGACCCTCGAATCCTATATAGGACAACCGTTGTTCCGCCGGGTCGGGCGTGGCATCGCCCTGACCTTTGCCGGCGAGCGTTATGCGTCGGATGTGCGGGAGGCGCTGGCGCGAGTCGAATCGGCATCCGCGCGCGTCATGCACCGCCCGGACGAATCCGTCCTGATCGTTGGCGCGACCGCGGTGGCGAGCCGTTGGCTGATCGGCAGGCTGGCGAATTTCCAGCGCGCGCACCGGGCGCTGTCCGTCCATCTGCGCGATATCGCCTCGACGGCGGACCTGCACGGCATCGATATCGCGGTGCTGGGCGAAGCGGCGGACGAGCCCAGCGTCGAGTCGCTGGAGATTTTGCGCGAAAGGCTGACACCGGTGTGCAGCCCGGCCGGCACGGTACCCGACAGTCACGCGGCGCTGGCGCAGGGCACGTTGCTGCACCTGACCGCCTATCCGGACGCGTGGACCAGCTGGTTTGCCGCGGTCGGTTTCGCCGGCGACTACGGGTTCAAGGGTCCAGTGTTCGACGATGTGGCGATGGCAATCGAGGCGGCGATCCAGGGCCAGGGCGTCGCGATTGTTCCGGCGCACGCGGTCGAGGCCGATACGCGCTCCGCCCGGCTCGTCGCGCCCTTCCCGGTCAGCGTCTCCAGCGGGCGGCGCTATCATCTCGCTTGGTCGAAGGCGAAGGGCCGTTTGCAGAAAGTGCGGCTGTTCCGGGATTTTATTCTTGCGGCGCCGGACGCTGGCCGCCTTGATTAGGCACAAGACTGACGACTGGAGGACGGGGTGCCGCAATTCGACGAAAGTTTCAAAGGGCCGTTGGATGGCGTGACCGTCCTCGATCTGTCGCGCCTGGTCGCGGGCAACATGGTCAGCCTGCAGCTCGCCGATTTCGGCGCGGAAGTGATCAAGATCGAACCGGCGGCGAAAGGCGATCCGCTGCGTAACTGGGTGACGGAAGACCTGGCGATCAGCTGGAAGGTCTATGGGCGCAACAAGAAGAGCGTCTCGCTCGACCTGCGCCAGGACGCGGCCAAGGACATCCTGCTGCGCCTGGTCGAACAGGCCGACGTGATGATTGAGAACTACCGACCCGGCACCATGGAGACGATGGGTCTCGGCCCCGATGTGCTGCACGCGCGCAATCCAGGACTGATTCTGGTGCGGGTCTCCGGTTTCGGTCAGACCGGGCCCTACAAGCACCGTCCCGGGTTCGGCACCTTGGTCGAGGCGATGTCCGGTTTCGCCTACCGCAACGGGTTCGCCGACCGCGAGCCGGTGCTGCCGCCGCTGGCGATGGCCGACATGATCGCGGGCTTGTCCGGCGCCATGTCCGTGCTGATCGCGCTGCGCGAGCGCGAGGTGAAGGGCGGCGACGGCCAGGTCATCGACTTGTCGTTGCTCGAACCGATCTTCTCGATCCTCGGCGCGGAACCGGCCTGGCATCAGGTTACGGGCGACGTGCGCGAGCGGGTCGGCAGCGGGTCGAACACCGCCTCGCCGCGCAATGTCTACGCGACCAAGGACGGCAAATGGCTTGCCATGTCTGGCTCGATGCAATCGATGGCGGAACGGATTTTTCGTGTCATCGGCCGCGACGACATGAACCACGATCCCAAGTTCCTGACCAACGAAGACCGGGTCGAAAACCGGCTGGAGGTCGACGAGATCGTCGGCGGCTGGATCGGCGAACGGACCCTGGTGGAATGCATGGAAGTGTTCGACCGGGAAAGCGTCACAGTGGCGCCGGTCTACGATATCGAACAGATCATGCAAGACCCGCATTTCCGCGAGCGCGAGATCATCGTGGATCTGCCGGACGAGGAGATGGGCACGGTGCCGATGCACAACATCACCCCGCGCCTGTCGGGAACGCCCGGCGGCTTTGCGCGGCCGGCGCCCTCGCTCGGCCAGCACAACGCGGAGATCCTCGGTCGGATCGGCATCGATGAAGACGAACTCGTGAACTTGAAAGACAACGGCGTTATTTAGGGAGAAACGAACATGAGCGATGCGGCAAACGGCCGGCCGGTGTGGCGGTCCCTGCTTTATGTCCCGGTGAATGTCGACCGCTATGTCGACAAGGCGCATACGCGCGGTGCGGACGGCGTGATCCTAGACCTCGAGGACAGCGTGCCGCCTTCGGAAAAAGAACATGCCCGCACCCTTATCGACGCGGCGGCCGACAAGGTCTCGCGCAACGGGGCCGACGTGCTGGTGCGGATCAACCGGCCGATCGAGCTGGCGATCCGCGATATCGAGGCCGCCGTCTCGCCGAAAATTACCGCGCTGAAACTGCCGAAGATTGAAAGCGCAAGTCACGTGCGCCTGATCGCGGAACTGGTCGCCGATCTGGAGGCCGCGCGCGGTATGCCAGTGGGGTCGACCTGGCTGCTGCCGATGGTCGAGACGGCAGACGCCTTCTTCACGATCGACAAAATCGCCAAGGCGCATCCGCGGGTCTACACCGTGCTGCTCGGCGGCGAGGATTTCGCGCTCGATTGCGGCTTCGTGCCCGACCCCCTGGTCTACCAGTACCCCAAGCAGCAATCGATCTTCGCCGCCCGCGCCGCCGGTCTGACACCGATGGGGCTGATCGGCACCGTGGCGGACTACAGCGATCTTGACGGCTTCCGCGCGGTGGTACGCAACTCGGCCCGCTTCGGGTTCGAGGGCGCGTCGTGCATCCACCCGGCCAACGTGCCGATCCTGAACGAGGAATTCAGCCCGAACGAAGAGGACGTCGCCTACGCCCGTAAGGTTATCGAGGCGGACGCGGCGATGGCGGCGGAAGGCCGCGGTTCGTTCGAGATGGACGGCAAGATGATCGACATCCCGATCGTCATCCGCGCCCAGCGCCTCATCGCCCGCGCCGATCGCATCGCCGCGCGCGGGAATATTGACCCGAAGCGGTAATTCGGGTTCAAAGAAAGGTAACTTCTGACGACCGTCGCGATAGAACCGAATGGGGCCGGATATGTGGGCTGAGGAAGTCTGCTATTCGGGAATTACCAGGGTGGGACCAGTAAGGGGCTCCACCGCAATCTTGCCGCTGGTCAGGTCGATCCAGCGCCCCGTCATGCGCGATGGTGCGGATGTCGGCGTAGCGGTATCCATTGCGGGCAACAACAACGCGCCTTCGGGCTTACGCAACTCAATCAACCGGTCATTGCCGTTTTCGCGCACCGCGCCGATTTGGTATCCATCCGGCAATGCGGCGTGCAGGTGGCGGACGATGTGAGCGCCGGAAAGTGGGTTGTAAAGCCGGTCAACCAGGCCGCCACTGAAATAATACCCCCGATCTATACCGGTGAAATTATCGAGAAACACCGTCAACTCGTCATGGGCCAACGCGCCGATGACGGCCTCCGCGACACGATTGGCGTCGTGGCGTTCGTATTCGTCCTGAGCCAGAGGTTCACGGTGCGCGAACTGCACGTGAACGGCCGCCCGAACGCCCAGCCCGTCGACACTGTCCTGTATCGCCGCCATGGCCGGTAACGGCGCTTCGTGCCAACCGATGCCGAAGACCACGCCGTCGATGACCTCTCTCGCATTGTCGAGGGCGAGCAACGCTTCGACCGTGCCACGTTCGTCAGCAGCCAAGCCGTGACTGAGGCTGAACGCCTCTTTGTCCACCCGATGCGCATTGAAATAGACCGGTGTCCCGCCTTTCAGCTCGGCGATACCGTTAAGCAATTCCGGCGCGCCGGTCGTCGGTGCGATAACCTCCCACGCGCTCAAGATTTGGCCGTGATCGGTCAGGGCCCGCTGCGCCGCCCCCTTGGGCAGACCGTAGGAATAGGCGGTGAACTGGTGGCCGAGTGCGGCCAGTTCGGCCATACGGCTCCGCGTTTCGGCGTCCGCAAGATCGTCGAGGGGTACACGTAGCTTGCAAATCCCCATCTCCCACAGGGCCAAGAGCGGATAATCGTTTCGTATCCGCTTGCGTCTAAAGGCGTCCAGCCCCCAAGGCGTGGGTATATCGGCGCTGTCGCACCAGGGTTGGCGAAGATAGAGGCCGGCGGCACCCCGCGCCGGCGTTAAGCCGTGAGCCGGCGGCAAGAGGGCGGTCTCTCCGGCCGGGTCGTCGGTGCGGCCGTGCGAGCGGTGGATGTGATTTATGTGTCCCTCGCCACGGACCCGCACAACCGCATAACCAAGCTTTGACGTGTCGTGCCGTCCTTGTTGCATACCCGGCGCCACACGGAACAATTCGTGGTAATCGTGACGCAGGAAACACGTCGACGGCATCGTGTAACAACGGGTTTCGCCGTGACTGTTGAAGAAGAAGTTATGGACGTGCCCCGCGTAAAAGGCTTCGACCTTGTGGCGCTCCAAAACCCCGAGCAACCATGTCCGTCCCGGCTCATCCGTGGCGTCGTAATGGCCTGCCTCGTCCGGGCGGGACAGATATGGCGGGTAATGCGAAAACATGAAGATGCGCCGTCCCCGGTTCGCTTTGAGCAGGGCGTCGAGCCATTGGCGTTGCCGTTCCTCACTGGACAGGCCCGAGTTGACGATCATGCCGTTGATAATCACGAACAGGCAGTCCTCGTGTTCGAACGAGTAGTACTGAGGCTGAAACTGCCGTTCGTATTCGGCGATCATACTGTCATTGACGGTGCGCTCCACCTGCTGTTGGGGCAGCGGTTCGCCCGCATAAGCCTTCTCGCCGATATCGTGATTTCCCGCCACCAGGTAAAGCTGGCATTCGAGGTCTTCGAAGACCGCGTTAAATCCCTTAGCCGATTGGTCGTAGGCCGGCGTATCGGGTCTCGGATGCGTGATGTCGCCAAGATGAACGACGAAGTCGGGCCCCAGGCGATTGAGCGCGCGGACGACATAAGCCGATCGCGCCACGCTCAGATTTACGGTGTCCTCATCGTACCCATCGATCGCCGTGGCGTCCTCCTCGGTGACATGGGTATCGGCGACGACGGCGAAGGTGAACAAATGGTCATCGCTCGCGTGATCGGGCATTTTCGCTGGTTCCTTGGTACTATTGCAATTGCTGGATCAGCCTTCTTTCGCCGCCTTCCGCGCAGCGCGGCCTTTGGCCGAGCGCGGGCCCATCGGTTCGGGCTGGAATGGGCCGTCGCGCATTTCCAGATAGGCCTTTACACCTTCCGCGCGCTGCACTTCGAAAAGCTTTTCGCGGTATTCGTTGTGCGATGAATGGGCCATCGCGCCCAATGTGCCTTCGAGCAGTAACCCGGCGTTGACGCCGGAAGCCAGCACCCCCTGCATGGCGATGGCTTTATTGAGCCGGACGGCGGGTTCCGGCGTCAGCGCGATACGGGCGGCAAGCGCGCGCGTCCGCTCCATCAGTTCCTCGTGGGGAACGACCTCGTTCACCATGTTGATGCGGAGCGCCTCTTCCGCGTCGAAGTGATCCCCGGTCAGTGCCCAGCGGTTGGCCGCCTTCCAACCGCACAGCGCCGTGAAGAGGTATGTGGAGTTCGAGATATGACGAACCTCCGGTTGGGCGAAAACCGCCTTGTCGGACGCGATGGTGATGTCGGCGGCGAGCTGATACCAAAAGCCGCCGCCCATTGCCCAGCCGTTCACGGCGGCGATAATCGGTTTGCCCAGTTTCCACATATGGGTCCATTGTTCGATGTTCGTGCCGTCGTTCCGCTGCCAGGATTCAATAAATTCGGCGATGCTTTTGCCGGTCGGATCCGTGCGCCTAACCCCCCCGGTTTTGCTGTCTCCCTGATCGTAACCCGAACTGAACGCCACGCCCGCGCCGGTCAGGATAATGACCCGGACTTCCCGGTCGGCGTCGGCCTCGTCGAAGGCTTCGTGCATTTCGGCTTTCATAAGGGGCGTGATCGCGTTCATCGATTGGGGGCGGTTCAACGTGATGGTCGCAATTCCATCTTCGATGTCATAGAGAATGTCTTCGTAGCTCATCGTCGGTATTCCTGCCTATTTTCGTCGTTAGTTGTGCAACCTACGTTCCTCGCGTGTTAGGGCAACCGTCAAGTGATGCCAGCGCTAACGCTCGACGGATAGTTCTGTTACGTGGGGAATTCCGCGTAACGCTCTGGGCATAAGTTCTCCGGGTTTTGTGACCTTGCGATCTGGGCGATTGCCTTCCGCAGCACCGTATTGGACCAATTTGGGTTTTCGCACTGAACGGTGAACGCCGGTTATTGCTCGTCACTAGCCTGATGAGATGAGGTCCGGGTTGCACTGCAAAACGGAATGGCGACAGCCGACAGTACACAAACTCAACATTCCGTGCCGCTGCAGCACGTGGCAGTTTGCAGCGTTTGTTATTAATCCGCCGCGCAGCGGAAGCCGACTATGTCGAGGCCGATGTCGGGTGGATTGCCGTGCCGGTAGGCGGCGCGCAGGCAGTAGGGGTTGTTGCCCCAGCCGCCGCCTCGGATGACTCGTTCGGATGGCGCGCCGGGAAAGGGTGTCGAGGTCCACTCCCAGACATTGCCGGCCATGTCGTCCAGACCGAAAAACGAACGGTCGCGGGCGTAACTGCCGCAAGCGTCTCGCGCGTGAGCGTGTTGCCCCACGGATAGCGGAAACCCCGGGGGCCGCGCGCGGCGAATTCCCACTCGTCCTCGCTTGGCAGGCGCATGCCGTAGTGCCGGCAAAAGGCTTCTGCGTCGAGCGCCGAAACCTGCACGACGGGATGGTCGTCGAGGCCGTCGAGAGTGCCGCCGGCGCCTTGCGGGTGGCGCCGAATTCCTTCGAGAAAAATTTCGAACCGCAGCTTGCGGCAATCTGGGCGGTGGCGGCGAGCGGCCAGAAGGATGTCGCGACGATCGACGCGTTGGTCGCGAGGCTCGACGCCACCGGCGATCCGCTCTGGCTGCGCGCGCAAATCGTCGGCGCGCTTACCGCGCTGACAGGAGGCAGGTTCGCCTACGATATCGAAAAATGGCGAAAATGGTGGCGCGCTGCACGGCCGGAATGGCAAGGGTAGGCAGTCGACGAACGGGTCTCGACAGCGAAGGGCGAATTGGGCCAAGTTCGGTCCTCGGCGGCGCGTGGAATCGTCTTGCCGACAGGTTGGGGCAGGATTGGGAGTGGCGTGAGATGCCAGGCTGTGAAACTTCTAGCGAGAGCCGGCTGGCGCGGCGGCTCGCGGCGGGGGAGTTTGCCCTGACGGCGGAGATCACGCCGCCGGTTTCGGGCGATGCCCAGGCGTTGCTCGACAAGGCCTTGCCGCTAAAGGGGCACCTCGACGCCGTAAACGTTACGGACGGCGCCAGCGCCCGGGTGCATATGTCGAGCCTCGCCAGCGCGGCGATCCTCGCGGCCAACGGGATCGAGCCCGTCCTGCAGTTCACCTGCCGCGACAGGAACCGGATCGCGCTGATGGGCGATCTCTTGGGCGCGGCGGCACTCGGTATCCATAACCTGCTGTTGCTGACCGGAGACGATCCCACGGCGGGCGATCAGCCGGACGCCAAACCGGTCTTCGATCTGTCGAGCCAGGGGTTGATCGAACTGGCGGCAACGATGTCGACGAGAGGGCTGTTGCCCTCCTTCGGCGGTAAGGCGCGGGACGGTGTGCCGGCGAACATGCGTGCGATCGACGGCCCGCCCGAATTTTTCGTCGGTGCGGCGGACATGCCGGTCGCGGAAGTGTCGGACCGCTGGCGCGACGGGCTGCGCGCAAAAGTCGCCGCCGGCGCGCGCTTCATACAGACCCAGGTCTGTTACGACCTCGACGTTATGCGCCGTTATGCGGAACTGCTGCGAGCGGAAGGCTTCACCGATACGGTGTCGGTGCTGGTTAGCAATGGCCCCCTGGCGTCCGCGCGGTCCGCGGTGTGGATGCGGGAGAACCTATTTGGCGTTTTGATTCCCGACGACATCGTCGAACGGCTCACGCAGGCTGACGATTCCAAGGCGGAAGGCATTCGTATCTGCCAGGAACAAATTCAGGCGATGGCGGAAATTCCCGGAATTTCAGGCTGCCACCTCATCGCCCCGACCAACCCGGGAAGCATTCCAGAGGCCGTGACCGGCTTGGACTTGGGAAGCCGCCGCTCTTAAGCGTCGCTTTGGCTCATCGTTCTTCCAGCCATTTGTCGAGTGGCGGGACGCGGGCGTCGACAAGGCGCAGGCTGTAGTACGGAATTGCCGGACGGAAGACGTCGAAGACGCGGCGCAGTTCGCCGACCGGTTCCTCATGAACGTCGACCCGTAGATCGACCCGCGCGAAGGGCTTGGTATCATAGACCAGCAGCGCCGCGGATTGCTGTCCGCCGTGCTGTCCGCCGGCGTCGCGGCCGGCTTCCAGCGCGCGCATCAACCGTTCCTCCAGATCCTCGTCAGGGTCGGCCAGAAACCCTTCCTCGATGGCGTCGAGGACGTGTTCGCCGACCAGCACGTTGCCCAGTGCGATGTGGCTGTCGCCGACATGGTGCCCAGCATAGTCGCGGTTCATCTTGCCGGTGCGCGCCGCGGCGAACCCGTCATCGTCGATGACGCCGAGCTGGCGGTACTCGGCGTAGGGGTCCATGGCGACCAGTGCGTCGATCACCTTCGGCGCCTTGTAGCCCTGTTCCAGAAACTGCAGCGCTGCGGTGCCAAGCCGGGGATCGGCGATGGCCATGATTGCGACCGCACCGGTTTGTGATCTCACATGCGGCACGCGGGCGCCGACGGCGAGCGAGCGGGTCGCCGTGGCGATCCCGAACATGCCGGTCCGTTCGCACCGGCCGATGACCGTGAAGGTGTGAAACTCGACGCCAGGCGGCCTGTCCATATTCGGTTCCTCTAATTTGAGTTAGTTTGCCGACCGTTTTTCTGTACCGGCATAAATAAAGCCTTCGCGTGCCTCGGTAATACGCGTATGCAGCGCCACCGCGTCCGGATGCATGTCGGCCAGTGGCGAACGCTCGGCCTCGAAGTTGCCATGCTTGTCTTCACCGCGCACCAGCAGCGCGCTGTCCGGCACGCCGGTCGCCTGGCGGACATGCGGCGCGACATAACGGATCGCGAGGCCGATGCGGCGGTCGTGGGTGCGGTTCGGTTCCGAGGCATGCACCAGACGGACATGGTGTAGCGAGAATTCGCCCGGTTCGAGTATCAAATCGACCGCGCTGCTTTCGTCTATCTCCGCATCGACGGCCTGTCCCCGGGTCAACAGATTGTTTTCATCGAAACTGTCTGTATGCGCAACCTGGTCCCATTTTTGCGTGCCGGGCAAGACGCGCATCGCACCGCTTTCCAGGGTCGAGGGCGACAGGGCCAGCCAGGCGGTCGCGACGTCCGGCTCGCTTAGCCCCCAATAAGTGGAGTCCTGATGCCAGGTCACGAAACCGTCGTCCTGGGCGTTCTTGATGAAGAAGCTGGTTTGCCAGCATAGGATATCGGGTCCGAGCACGCTCTCGACCGCGTCAAGAACCGCGGGGTGACGGACCAGCTCGTCCATCCAAGTCAGCAGGAGATGCAGCTTCTGGCGCATACGGCCGGCGATCCTGCCGCCTTGACTGGCCTCAAAGGCTTCTAGCTTGGCGCGATAGGCGCCCGCGTCTGCCGGGCTCAGCGCTTGAGACGGAAAGTAATAGCCGTCTTCCCGGTATTGCCGCCGGGCGGCCTCTGCAAGATGATTTGTCATCGCCCGATTATCGGGGCCGGTGCTTGGCCCGGTCAAGCGCTTGCGCCCGGAGTTTTCACCGTAAGCCGATGACCGTTGAACCTGTCAGGGCTTCGGCGTAATCTCCGCCAGAATCCAGGCGGGCCGTCTCCCGCACAGCAGCCGAGAGTCAGTATCATGGCGTTTTTAGCTTCGCGATTGTCCCGTATCGGCGCCTCAGCGACGGTTACAATCAACACCAAGTCACAGGAAATGAAGGCCGCGGGCCGGGATATTATCGGCCTCGCCGTCGGCGAACCCGATTTCGATACGCCGGACCACATCCAGGAAGCGGCGATCCAGGCGATGCGCGAGGGCAAGACACGTTATGCGCCGCCGGCCGGCATCCCTGAACTTCGGCAGGCGATTTCGGACAAGTTCAAGCGTGAGAACGGTCTCGACTATGCGCCGGAGCAGATTTCGGTTTGCGCAGGCGGCAAGCAGATTATTTACAACGCTTTCACCGCGACGGTGGACGATGGCGATGAAGTGATCGTGCCGGCGCCCTATTGGGTGACGTATCCCGATCTGGCGCTGCTCAACGGTGGCACACCGGTCATCATCGAATGTTCCGTCGAGGCCGATTTCAAGATGACGCCGGAACAGCTTGAGACCGCGATCACGCCGAAGACGAAGTGGCTGGTGCTGAACAGCCCCAGCAACCCGACCGGTTCGGCCTATTCGGAGGCGGAATTGAGGGCGTTGGCGGACGTGCTTTTGAAGCATCCGAATGTCTGGATCCTGTGCGACGATATTTACGAACACCTGCTCTATGACGATGCCAAATTCGCGACCATCGCCCAGGTCGAACCGGTGCTGTACGACCGCACTTTGACCTTGAACGGTATGTCGAAAAGCTTCTGCATGACGGGCTGGCGCGTCGGTTACGGTGCGGGCCCGCTCGAGCTGATCAAGGCGATGAACATGCTGCAGTCGCAGAGCATCACCAGCACTTCGACGATCAGCCAATGGGCCGCGGTCGCGGCGTTGAACGGCGACCAGAGCCATATCGCGCGCAACAACGAAGCGTTCAAGGGGCGCCGCGATCTCGTCGTCTCGATGCTGAACCAGGCCAATGGGCTGACCTGCAACACACCGGTCGGTGCATTCTACGTCTATCCCTCCTGCGCCGGCGTGATCGGCAAGAAGACGCCGGACGGCAAGGTGATCGAAACGGATGAGGATTTCGTCGTTTACGTGCTGGAAACCGAAGGCGTCGCTGCGGTGCATGGCGCGGCGTTCGGCCTGTCGCCGTTCTTTCGAATTTCCTACGCGCTGTCGGATGAGGCGCTGGAAGATGCCTGCCAGCGTATACAGCGCGCCTGCGCGTCGCTGACTTAAAGGAAACCGAAATATGAAGATCGTCGCTTTCGGCGCCGGCGGTGTCGGCGGCTATTTCGGTGGCCGCCTCGCGAATTCCGGCGTCGATGTTACGTTCGTTGCGCGCGGGGCGCATCTCGACGCCATCCGTGCGAATGGGTTGTGCATTCGGACGCCGGAAGGCGACATCCGGGTGCCGTCCGCAAAAGCGACTAGCGACGTTTCGGCGATCGAGGCCCCGGACTATCTGTTCTTCGCGGTAAAGCTGTTCGATACCGAGGCGGTCGCGGAAGCCTGCCGGTCGATCGTCGGCCCGGAAACAACCGTGGTGTCGTTGCAGAACGGGGTCGAGGCGGTCGATATCCTAAACGGCGTTTTCGGCCGCGAGCAGGTCATGGGCGGTACGGTCGGCGTCGCCACGGTGATCAGCGAGCCTGGCGTGATTACGCAAACCGGTTTGTTCAACTTTATGACATTTGGCGAACAGGACGGTTCCCGCTCGTCGCGCGGCGAGGCTCTGGTGTCGGCCTGCGAGGCGGCTGGAATTACGGCGACCCTGTCCGATGATGTCGATGTCGATATCTGGATGAAGTTCGTGATGCTGTCGGCGCTGGCCGGCATGACCTGCGTTACACGGCTGCCGGTGGGAAGGCTTCGCGAGACGCCCGAAACGCGCGTCATGCTGGAAGCTTGCGTCGCCGAGGCGGTCGCGGTTGGCCGCGCGCGCGGCGTCGCGTTGCCGGGCGAAGCGGTTGAACAGCGCATCGCGGCACTCGACAACTTACCAGCCGAAATGGTCGCTTCGATGCTACATGATTTGACCGCTGGAAAGCCGCTCGAACTCGAGCGATTGGGCGGTGCGGTGGTTCGGCTTGGCGCAGCGGCCGGCGTTCCGACGCCGACGCAGGCCTTTTGCTACAACGCGCTGAAGCCGCATATCGACGGGGCGAAATAAGCCTAACGTCGATTTTGCTTGCGTCATCGCGCGTAGCTCTCAAAAATTCAAGTTGGTTTTTTCCAGGGAGCGGCGCTCCGCGAAAAAAGGTGCGCCGGACGAATGACGAATAATCCGCAAAGGAGTTCAACATGCCTGCTAAGTCGGTTTCCGCCCCCCGCTGTGTCGCCCTCGTCGGCCCTTACCTGAGTGGCAAGACGACCTTGCTCGAGGCGCTGCTGAACACTTGCGGCGCGATCCATCGACGCGGGACGGCGAAAGAAGGCAATACGGTCGGCGATGCCGCGCCGGAAGCGCGCAAACGCAATATGAGCACCGAGGTTTCGGTCGCCTCTGGGGAATTCCTCGGCGAACGCTGGCATTTCCTCGATTGCCCAGGATCCATCGAATTTCTTCAGGATGCGCAAAACGCGTTGATGGTGGCGGATGTGGCAGTCGTCGTCGTCGACCCGGAGCCCGCCAAGGCTCTCGTCGTCGGGCCGATATTGCACTATCTGAAGGAAAACGACATTCCGCATATGATCTTCATCAATAAGGCTGACCATCCACACGTTCCAGTTGCCGAAGTGATGGAGGCGCTGCAATCCGTCTCCACGCAGTCGCTCGTGCTGCGTCACGTTCCCATTCGCGATGGCGAGTCGATCAGCGGATATGTCGATCTGGTCTCCGAACGCGCATACGCCTATCAGCCCGGGGATAAATCGGCCTTGATCGAGATTCCCGAAGACATGAGGGATGAGAACGACGTGGCCCGGCAGGAACTGCTGGAAGAATTGTCCAACTACGACGACCCTCTTTTGGAAATGTTGCTCGAAGATGCGGTGCCGCCGAAAGACGATATCTACGGATACCTTACCAAGGACCTACGGGACAATACGGTCGTACCGGTCTTTATCGGCGCCGGCGAGCAATCGTCTGGCGTTTTGCGCCTGATGAAAGCGTTGCGGCATGAAGCCCCGGAAGTTTCGACGACATTGGAGAGGCTTGGCGGCGTGAACGGCGATCCTGCAGCTGAAATATTCAAGACGCTTCACATACCCCGTTCTGGCAAGCTGTCAGTGGCACGCGTTTGGAATGGCACAATTAAGGACGGGATGAATTTCGGCGATCACAGGGTAAGCGGCCTGTATCGCCTGATGGGATACGACCAGGAGAAACTCGGCGAAGCCGTTCAAGGGGACATCGTCGCGATGGGCCGTATGGATGCGGTCAGCACCGGCGACGTGCTAACGCCAGCCGGGGCAGCACCGAAATCGATGCCTTGGCCAGAAACGTTGTCGCCATTGTATTCCGCCGCGATTCGGTCGGAGAACCGGGAAGACGAGGTCAAGCTTTCGTCGGCAATCGCCAAGTTGGTGGACGAGGACGTTTCGCTTCAGATTTCACACAATAGCGATACGCACCAGATGCTTCTCTGGGGTCAGGGCGACATCCATCTGCAGGTCGCGGCGGACAAGCTTAGGGAACGCTACAACGTCTCCGTCGTGTCAGAGCGGCCGGACGTGCCTTATAAGGAAACCATCCGCAAGCCGGTCAAACAGCATGCGCGGCACAAAAAGCAAAGCGGCGGGCATGGCGAATTCGGCGATGTCCATATCGAAATCAAGCCGCTGCCACGGGGTTCCGGATTTCAGTTCGACCAAACGATCCATGGCGGCTCCGTACCGCGCAATTACATTCCCGCGGTCGAAGCGGGTGTGAAGGAGTATCTCACGGAAGGGCCGCTCGGATTCCCGGTGGTCGATCTCTCGGTCAATTTGTTCGATGGGCAACATCATGCCGTGGACAGTTCCGACATGGCGTTCCGCCGTGCGGGTATCCTCGCGATGAAGGACGGTTTGCCGCAATGCGCGCCAGTACTGCTAGAGCCGGTTTGCAAGGTAACCCTGTCCGTGCCGAGCGAATTCACCGCCAATGCCCAGGGCATCATCACCAAGCGCCGAGGCCAAATTTTGGGCTTCAATCCGAAGGAAGGTTGGGACGGTTGGGACGAGGTCGGCGCGTTCATGCCGCAATCGGAATTGCATGACCTGATCATCGAACTCCGTTCCCTGTCGCAAGGCGTCGGGACTTTCGAGTGGGAGTTCGATCACTTGAACGAGCTGGCCGGCCGCGAGGCGGATATGGTTATCGAGGCGCGCAAGGAGGCCGTATGATCGAGCCGGAAATCGCCGCCGCTGCCTTGATTCAGGCACGGCTCGATTATTCGGTACTCGAGACTTTTCCGGGCGGCGCGTTTCCCGCCGACCTGGCGGAAGGCTACGCCGTACTCGACAGTATCGTGGCGCAGTTCGGCATCGCGGTTGGCGGCTGGAAGGTCGCCCTGACCAATGATGTCGCCATGAAGCGGATGAACACGGACAGGCCGGCTGCCGGCCCGATATTCCAGCCCTACATTATGGCCAGCCCGAAACTGCTCAATCTGCCCTCGGAATCGAGTCTCGGTCTCGAATGTGAATTCGCTTTTCGTATGGGCGGCACCTTACCGTCGCGCCAGGAGCCGTTTACGTCAGAAGAAGTACTTGGTATGGCCGAATCGTTGCATCCCGCGATCGAAGTCGTCGATTCCAGGATCGCTGGTCGCGCGGACCATGGCGCCCCTGCCGTCATCGCCGATCATTGCGGCAACGCCGCCTTCGTCCATGGCGAAGGTACGACCGACTGGCGTGGTCTCGATCTCGCTACGCAAAAGGTGACGCTGACGGTGAACGGGGAACATACGGCGTCCGGGTCCGGCGGCGAAGTGCTTGGCGATCCGCGCAACTCGCTGGTTTGGCTTGCAAACTTTCTGAGCGTGCAGGGCAAGGGACTGAAAGCCGGCGATTGGGTGACGACGGGTAGTACGATGGGCATCTGTCCCGCGCCGCCGGGCAGCGTTTCCGTCGCCGATTTCGGGTCGCTCGGCCGCGTCGAGGTATCGTTTACAGATTGATGCCGGCAGATATCGTCGTGGCTTAACTCGCGAGAGCCAATAATTGCGGTATGGCGGCTGCGCCGGACCAGACTGTCACGGAGGAAACGAAATGCATGTGATTCTAAAGAAGCCATGGGCGCTCCCGGACCGCGCAGCGACCGACGAAACGGTTTACCGCAACCGGCGGTCATTGCTTAAGGTGCTTGGCGCGGCACCGCTGCTGCTGGCAGGCGGCGGGGTGCCGGCGCTCGCGGCGGGTGATCCGACTGCCGGTCTTTATCCGACGCAGCGCAACCTTCGCTACCGTCTCGACCGGCCGTTGACCGCAGAGAAACACGCGGTCACGTATAATAATTTTTACGAATTCGGCAGCCACAAGGCAATCTCCGAAGCGGCACAGTCGCTGAAGCTGCGGCCCTGGCAGGTGCGTATCGATGGCATGGTGGAAAAAGAGATGACGATCGATTTCGACGATCTAATCCGCCGCATGCCCCTGGAGGAAAGGCTCTACCGGCATCGCTGCGTGGAGGCATGGTCGATGGCGGTGCCCTGGAGCGGCTTCGCCCTCAAGGCGCTGGTTGATTTCGCGAAGCCGTTGGGTTCAGCGAAGTATCTTCGCATGGAAACGCAGGTGGACGCCGATACGATGCCCGGACTGCAGGCGAGCTGGTATCCGTGGCCCTATACGGAAGGGCTGACATTGGCCGAAGCGACCAATGAGTTGGCGTTTATCGCCACGGGTATGTACGGAAAGCCGATACCCAAACAGAACGGGGCGCCGCTGCGCCTCGCCGTGCCCTGGAAGTACGGTTTCAAATCCCTCAAATCGATCGTCCGGTTTCAATTTACCGACAAACGACCGGTCAGTTTTTGGGAGGAAATACAGGGCCAGGAGTACGGTTTTTGGGCGAACGTCAACCCTAAGGTCGACCACGCGCGCTGGAGTCAGGCGACGGAACGGGTGCTGGGCTCGAATGACCGCGTGCCGACACTCCTCTTCAACGGATATGGTGAGTTTGTCGCCGACCTGTACAAAAGTATCAAGGGCGAGCGGCTCTATACGTAGCGGCTTCGATTGGAATAGTTCCGCGCAACTGTGCATAATCGCGTCGGAATGGGGAAGTTGCCGGGGCGTGGACGATGGCCGAGGCCTTCAAAGTATTAATAGACAAGACCGGCAAGCTGTTCCGCGTGGAAGGCAACGCTGGCGTTATCCGCGCGCGTTTGCCCGAAGATATTAAGAACGGCAGCATCTACGATATTTTTCCCGAACACGGGCATTCGCTTGTATCGAAAATTCTCGAAAGCGTTTCGAGCAATACGGAAGGCCGTATTACCGATATTGCCGTCCTGACGTCTTCCGGCAGTCAGCGCCTGTTCCATTTGACGGTGAAACCCGACGGCGCGGTGTTGTGGTGGTTCGACTTCGTGGAGTCGGATACGGTCCTGGAGCCAGCGCCGGAAACGACAGCGGAAGCGCCGCCGCCGGCTGAACCGTCCGTCATCTGGGTCGATTTCTTCGATTCCGTCAGTTACCTCATCGACCAGGCGCCGGACGACAGGCCCATTGAGCTGATGATGCTGAGTTTCGAGGCTCTGGCAGACCCGGGTCTGACCGAACGCCTCGGCAAGGATGGCGTGGAAGACATGCGCGCCGCGATCGAGTCGACCCTGAACAGCAAATCGTTGAACGGCCAGGTCGGCAGGCTGGACGACAACAGCTACACCATCGTAACCGATGGCGACACCGAGGCCGATGAAATCGTCGTCGATGTCGGCGCGGCGGCAAGCGAGTTTGGCGTCAGCGCAGAAGATCTAGGCGCACGCACTCAAGCAGTGACCCTCGACAAGGGTGTTGATGACGAGGAAATACAGGGCGCGCTGTCGCATATTCGCCGGTCGTTCCTGGAAGACGATGATGACGAAGATTCGATGATCGGTGGCGGCGGACCAATCAGTCTGAGCGGCGTTGTCGCCGATATCGAGATTAGCAAGGAAAGTATCGTCAACGCGCTGAACGACGGGAGTTTGGAGTTGCTACGCTATCCCGTTGTCGCCTTGGCGACGGGCGAGGCCGCGATTTATCTGGTGCATGGCCGGTTGCTGATCGAGGGCGTGGCCGTCGAAGCGAGCCGCAAGTTGATCATGGGCGATTATCCCGGCTTGACCCTGCATCATGATACTTCGATGACGCGCGAGGCTGCCCGTCAGGTTAGCGCTGCGGCTGCAGCCGGTTCGCCAATTGACCCAATCGTCATCGACGTCAACGCCTCGTCGTTGGGCGAACCGGAGTTCGGGCCGGCGATTGCCGGTATTTTGGAGGAGTTCGGCGTCGCGGCCGGATCGATCGGATTTCGTACCTTGGCGCTCAACCTCACGCAGCAATCCTCACCCCGCTATCTCGGTCTATTGGAATTGTTGGGGCGGGGACATCCTGTCTGGCTGACGCGGTTCGCGTCGGCGGTGACCGGTTCGACACTTGATGGCGCGTATATCGAGGTGGCGGTGACTTATCTGCAACGTCTGTGCAGCAGCCCCGACGGGTACGGCCTTGTTCAGCAGCTTCTTGACGTCTGGCGTGCGGCGCATGTTCGGATGGTCGCGATGGACGTGCAGACCGACGAGCAGTTGAAATTCATCAGCGAGTTGGGCATCGAATACGCGGTTGGCCCCGCTGCCGCCGCGATTTCCTGACGTTTCTAGATCGAATCGTGGATTGTCGGAATCGCGTTCAGCGATCCGAAAATCGCGTGAAATCGCTCTAATGTGCCGCGCTAATTTGCAGGTGCGAGCATGTCTTCGAAGCGTTTGGTCAACCGTTCCGCGCGGTACCCGGCGATGCGGTAGACCCAGCCCTTTGTCGCATTGGTTATGGCTTTCGCCTCGCCTGCCAACTGTCCTTCGGCGGTCGCGGTGAAGCGGGTCCAGAACTTTCCGTCAAGCGGTGTCGTCTCGGCTGTGACCCGAAGCCCGTCGAAGGTTTCGAACATGGTGCGTGTGGTCCGCGCGGGATCGAACTTGATCGCGCCGGCACGGCGCGCGTCTTCCAGCTCGAACGCTTCGAGGTTTGTTGCGATGAGCTTGGGTTCCTCGTCGTACCGGACCTTGTAGCCGGCGGGCACGCCGTTCAGCGTATAGATTAAGGTCTTGGCGTTGCGCTTGGTGATGACGACCGGCGGGCCCTGCGGCTGGCGAATTTCGACCCGTTTGATCCGCGCGCCAGCGACGTGCAGCACGGTCGGTTCCAGCCAATCGCCCGGAAGCCCGCTCAGGTTCAAGCCGCCGGCCGAGAGCCATGTTCGGGCCTCACCGGGTAGCCGCAGATAGACGCCCCCCGTCTTGGTGCCCGGCAAGTTGAACTTGCTGTTGCCGACGGTGAGCTCGGCCAACATCGCACCGCCCTTATCCTGCACGGTGACCCGGGTCGATCCCGATCCCGGCGCATTGAAGTCGAGCAGGTTGAGCTTGGCGTATTTTTCCGGGCGCACGGTCTTCGGCTCATGGAATCGCAAGGTTGCCAGATCCAGCACCGACCCACGCGCCTTAACCGACGTGACCGGGTAGTTGTCGCTTTCCTTCAGCGTCCAACCATTGGAGCCTCGATTTAGGGTCAGTACGCCGAGATTACTCTCGATCGTCAGGACGGACACGTCGTTCGCGCGTTCGTTCAACGCCGGGAAAACCAGGGTCCCAATACGCGGATCCTGTCGTGCCTGGGAATCGACACCCACTGCCGCCGCCGCCGCGGCGACCGCTGCAGCCGCGAGAACGGCCAGAATTGTGATCGCCCGGATGTTCATCGGACGCCAACCTGTTGGGTTTCCGAAAGCAGCCGGGTCGCGCGAACGCGGGCGCGCCGCCGCATCCTGCCGACAATCGTGAAGATCAACGTGGCGGCGCCGAGCAGCAGCGGCACGGCGGCGATATTGAAGAACTTCATCCAACTCTCAAGCCGCTCGATGTCCTTGCGCAATTCGTGCTGGACGTCGCGCAGCTCGGTGCGGATGCCGACGATCTCGATGCGCGATTCTTCAAGTGCGCGCTTCTGGTTGGTCTGGAGGATCGCGTCCGATTGGTCGGATTCGCGACTCATAAGCTCGTTCAAGCGGGTCTGCGCGCTGACCAGCTTCTGCTGCAGTTGGGCTTCCTTGTCACTGAAACGCTGTTCGGCGTCCTTGCGGATATTTTGTACGAGAGTGAAGGGGCGAGTCGATTTACCGCGTGCCCGCAGCCCGATCAGGGCGTCGCTGCCGCTTAGGTAGTCCAGCGCGTTGACGACGAAGTCGCCGTTGTTCGCGTTTGGCACCATGACGCGCTGTCCCATCGATTCATTGACTTCCAGCCAGAAGCGTTGGTGCAGCATGTCCACATCGGCGACGACGATCGCCGTCAAGGGAGCTTTCGCGGCGTCGATATGCGCTGCGTCTTTCAGGGCGGTTGTGGCACGGGGACCCGGTGCCGATTTATCGGGCGGCGGGCCCTCCGGGAAGGCACTGGTTCCCTTGCCGGCGACCCGCGCCGCGAGGATCAAATTCTGGGCCTCCGGTTTGAATTCTCGGAACAGCGCCATGACGTCGGCGCCGTTGCGGATCTTCAGCGCATCGACTCGTTGCGCGCGCGGCCCCGTTGTGACCAATGGTGTCAGTGTTATGTTCTTGGCCTGCGTCGGTTCCAGGACGCCCGCGGATGCGAGGTTGAGCTAG
>Ga0315338_1001525_pt1 | contig 28592 bp, 22 predicted proteins | sample ASW8metaG_FD_204518 | JGI IMG/M metagenome (GOLD analysis project Ga0315338, IMG submission 204518) | Ammonia-oxidizing marine archaeal communities from Monterey Bay, California, United States - ASW #8 | ecosystem: Environmental > Aquatic > Marine > Coastal | place: USA: California | collected... | reverse complement strand
CCACGCCGCCGGATTCCGCGCAGGCTGACGCGGATCGTCGAGCGCAGAGCGATGACACCGAGTGGCGCGAGGGCCGCGAAGATGGCGATGGCCCCGCGTGAGTAGGGATGACTACGAGCGAAGAAGCTGATCGCCGCCAGCAACAACACCGCGACTCCCGTCGCGCGGATGACCGCCGACGCTTCGCCGAGGGGGGAATCCATGCGCCGCGCTTCGTAGAGTCCGTGCGAACGGAAGAGTGCCAGGAAGAGTGGCAGGATCGCGGCCAGCGGGTAGACGTAGTCGATCGCCGGCGGCACGCCGAGAGGTGTCGGCAGGCCGGTATTGAAGCGCAGCAGGTAGGCCCCCAGCCACGCGCTCGCGATGATCACGAGATCCGCGACGCCCAGCAGCGTCCGGAAGACCTCGCTGTACCGATAGAGCATCCGCCCCTTCCCCCAACGCTCGGTAGAGTGCCAGATCCGGCCTCAGCTCGCCGTCCTTGATTCCGTCAGTTCGAGGACCAGGACACGCCGACCCTGCGCCGAAACGCTGTGCACCGGCTCTAGCCAGTCTCCGATGCCCGCCTCGAGACCGTGGTGATCCTGGAGTTTGTCCGCATCGATGATCACCCAGCGCGCCTCTCTGCCTCGAAGGTAGTGCTCCAGATTCCCGTCCAGCCCAGGCATCAGCGGGACGAAAGCAGCCCCCGCGTAATGGGCGGTGCGAAGCTTCTGCGCGGCGACGGCCCCGCTCGACGCGTGCTGAACGCCGAGCCACTCGGCCGCTGCGCGAACCGGGGCCCGATCCAACCGCCGCGCGCGGAGGTCCCGCGGCCCCCATCCCAGGACGAGCAGCAAGCCGAGCGCGAGAGCGACAACGCGCGCCCCGCGCCATCGCTCTGGCGCACAGCGCAGCACGAACTCGCGCCAGCCGATCGCAGCCAGGGCGAAGACGGGCAACCAGGGCCAGAGCGCATGCCGCCGGCTCACATAGCCCTCGCTCCAGACCAGAAGGACCAGGACGCCGCCGTAGAGCACGATCGGCAGCGCGATCGTCCAGCCGAGCCACGCAGAATCCGCCCTCCTTCGGAACACCCATGCACCCCAGAGGAGGAAGGGGAAGAGTTCGATGCGCACCGCCGATAACGAAGTCGTCGCGACCCGAACCACCGACTCGAGCACACCGCCCAGGTTTCGTTCGGGCAATCGAGCGCCCTGTCCGTCGGCACGGATCGCCAGCTCCGGGAGCCTCAGCGAGGCATCCCCTGTGAACACGGGGGACCTCTGTCCCACCCTCGCCTTCTCTACGCCGATCATCGCCGTCACCGATTTCTTCTTGGTCAGCGCCCATTCACCCGTCTGCTCCCCGACCGAGAAGACGAAGGGCAGGATCAAGAGGCTCGCCATGAGCGCGAGCGCGCCAGACAGGACGAGCAGACGACCTCGACGATCGGGATTCGCGATCGCTTGCATCGCCAACACGATGACCGCCACCAACGCGAGGCCGACACCCTCCGGTCGCACGAGGTAGGCCAGGCCGATCGCGCCGCCGCAGACCAACGCATTCACGAGCGTCGCGCGCACCACCAGCCTCGCCAGCGCCGCAAAGGCCAGCATGAAGAAGCCGGCGTAGAGCCCCTCGCTCATCACGTCCGATGTGAAATCGACATGCCAGGGATGGAACGCGGCGGTCACCGCGGCGAGGCACGCGACGTCCCGCCCGAATGCTTCGCGCGCGAAGTAGAAGAGCGCCGCGATCGACAGCAGGCCACCGAGGATCGAGACCGAGACCGCGGCCGTCTCGAGGGACATCGGAGGCAGTCCGGCGACGGCGATCAGGGCGGGATACAGGGGGTGGTAGGGATGGGCCAGGACGTCCGCGAACCGGCCCTGCCCGATCGCATCGGCCATGTCGAGGAAGACGGGGCCGTCGTTGAACATGACGGCCGTGCGCGACCAGGCGTAGATCCGGACGGCGGCCGCCACGAGGAGGATGGCGGCGAGTACGAACGCGTCGTGCGGCGCGCCGGAGCGCGATGCCTGCTTCGAGTCCACCCGGCGATCAGCTCGCGTCGAGCGCGTCCGCCTCGACGGCCGCGCGCAGATCGTCGAGGAAGTCGGGCATCGCCGAAACGACGCGGCTCCAGTTCGGAATCTGCGGAGAGCCCATCGGATCGTGCACGAAGTCGAGCCCAGCCGCTCGGAGCGCTCCCGAGAACGTCTCGACTGCGACCTCTTCCTCGTGTCGATCGAAGTTCAGCCCGTTCAGCTTCGCGTCGTCGCTGTAGCGCGCGATCGCATCCTGGGCCGTCCGCACATAGGCCGCGATCATCGTGTTCAAGAAGCCCGAATCGAACTCGACGCCGTAGCTCGCGAGATTGCGGATCAGACTCGCCGCGATGTCGCGGACCATTCGATGCAGCCCCACACGCGGATCGTGTTCCGAGAGTGCCTGGTGTTTGTGGTCGTAGTTCTCGACCAGCTCGACCTGACAGATCCGCTTGAGCGAGCAGTTCCGATACACCTCGGCGAGCACGCCGACCTCGAGCCCCCAATCGGCGGGGATGCGGTTGGCCCGCACGAGTTCGATGGTCATGGAGCACTCGCCGGCGAGGGGGTACCGGAAGGATTCGAGATAATCGAGCAGCGGGACAGGCCCGAGCACGGACTTCATGGATCGCATGAGGGGTGTCATGAAGAGCCGCGTCACACGGCCGTGCATACGGTCCGAGACGCGGCTGTAGTAGCCCTTCGCGAACTCGTAGGACATGTTCGGATTCGCGGTCGGGAAGCAGAGCCGCGCGAGCAGATCGCGCCGATAATCGAGGATGTCGCAGTCGTGGGTCGCGACGACGCGCGCCCTTTGGGTGGCCAGCACGTAGCCGTAGGCGATCCAGTTCGCGCGGCCCTTGCCGTCCACTCCCGGATCGAGCCCTTCGTCGCGCAGCCGCCGCAGCAGCGCCTCGATGCGCGGCCCGCGATTCCAGATCACCGTGGGCCCGACGCCATCGCTCGTGCGCACGACCTCGAAGAGTTCACGCATCTCGCGAAACTGACCTATGTCGGCCTCACCCGAGAGGCTGACAACGCATTGCCGTAGATACGGCACCTGGGACAGCTCCTCGACGATCTGCTTCAGCGCCGGCCCATGCAGCTCCGCATAGAGGGAGGGAAGCACGAGCGCGACCGGTCGCTCCTGGCTGTAGCGGACGAGTTCGCTCTCGAGACGGGCGAGGTCCGGCTCTCCCAGGCGATGGAGCGAGGTGATGACGCCGGTCTGATGGAAATCGGCCATGGCGGGGACGTTCGCACCGGCCCCCTTCGGGTGTCAAGCAAGGCCGTTTCGCGTTCTGGGACGCGTCGGGAGTCGAGACGGAGAAAGAGCGGGAGCGCGGCTCAGCGCGATCAGAGGGCGGTCAGCTCGGGCTCGAGCGTCTCCTCGAGCAGCCGGATGGCCTCGGGGTCGATCTCGTGGAATTCGATGCCGACCTCCTGGGTGATCGGATCGGTGTCGGTGGCCCAGACGACCTTGCCGGTCGCGACGACCGTATGGTCACCCACGTTGAAGGTCACGCGCAGGATGTCGCCGAGATTGATCTCGATGCCGACCGCCTCGAAGCTGATGCCACCGGTCGAGAGATTCTTCGAGACCGCGAGCTGATCGGGGCGATCGATCTCGGCGAAGGAGATCACCTGGTCGGTCCCGATCCGATGATATTTCCGGCGCTCGTCGACTTCGATCGTGTCCATCCTCGTCACGCCCCCATACCGTGCGACGGGCCCCATGCTCGGGGTCATCGAAGGCGTTTTCGGCCTCGCTCGGAACCGGCTTGAGCCGGGCGGCGGACTCGGTTCGCGAGGTCGAACAGGGATGAGATGAGAATCAAAAAAGATCGAGTTGCCGGTCTTTTGCGCCCGAAACTTCCAGACCTTTGAGAACCACACCGAGGCGCCGGATCGAGTCTTCCTCTAGATCGACCCGATCCAACAAGGACTCCGCCGCTGCGATCAGATCGGTCGAGCGCGTAGCTGCCGTCGCCAGTGAGCAGCTTCGCGTTACGACCCGCTCCTCCGTCGACGTGAGTCGGAGCGCGAGCCTGCGCGCGCAGAGCCCATCCCGCGCCAGCGCCCGCTCGAGCGATTCAGCAAGTCGGGCCAGGCTCGAACGAAGCTCCCCGGGCATGGCACCCGCCAGCGTCTCCTCACGGGAGAACGTGGTCGGGTGGCGGCGAACGCGCAGCGCCTTCGGATCGTCGCCGCAGGCCAGCAGAAATAGAGTGCGGCCATGATTTCCGAGCAGCACCTCGAGACGTTCGAGGCCGAGTTCGCGCAGACGCGGGATGTCGACGGCGCCCAACTCCCGGAGCCGCGCGGCGGTCTTCGGCCCAACGCCGGGCAGCCGTTCGATCGGCTGTCGAAGCAGGTAGGCGTCGAACTCGTCCATCCCGATCAGCCGTGCCCCGCGCGCGCCCGCGTCTTCGGCCGCCCAGCGGGCCGCGAAGCGGGCCGGCGCGATGCCCACGCGCAACGGCAGGCCCGAGCGTTCGGAGACCCGCGCCTCGAGGCGTTCCGCGAGTTCGATGGCCGCCTCGTGCTCGCGCGGCGCATTCATGTAGAACCCGGCCAGGCCCTCGATCTCGATCGCATCGATCTCCTGCCGGATCGCGGCGCGAAGGGAACCCGAGACCTCCCGGGCGCGATGGATGTCGGTCTTCACCCATTGCGCGTCGCGAGCGCGGTCGAGCGCTTCGGCGACGCCCATGCCTTCGATGATGCCCCGCTCGCGCAGGTCCGCGCTGGCAGCGACGACCTTCCCACGCTTGGCCGGGTCACCGCCCACCACGACGGAGCGCCCGCGCAGACCTGGCGCGTCCCGACGGGCAACTTCGACATGGAAATCCGGGACCTCGGCGAAACCGACCGGGGCGAAGCGAGCGCTTCGCGTGATCACGGAGCGGGCTCCAGGACGAGGCGCTCTGCCGATTCCTCCTCGACCACGAGGCGACTCGTCGCGAAGAGCGAGAGGCGCGAGGAGCCCCAACTTCCGACCCCGTCCGCATGATGCAGATGTCCCGGATGCTCCGACTGCCCCGGCGCGAGGGCGCTCAGCAATCGATCGGACGAGGCGAGATCCATCGCCACGCGGTAGAGGCCAGCCTCGTCGACCGCGAAGGAGAGACCCGGGCGATGTCCCGAGAAGGCGAGCGTCTGACCGCTGCCGACCGCACGCCGGCGTCCTTCGAGTCGACCCAGGGTGAGTCCGGTCGGGCTGAAGGACAGGAACCGGATGCGATGCAGCCGCCCCCAGGCCCAGCGCTCGCGCGTCGGACCGAGGAGATGGTTCAGGCTGACCCAGGTCTCGCGCAGACTCGCGCGGGCCGCTGACGCGACGCGATTCTCGTCGGTCCATCCGCCCGCGCGACGCACCTTGGCGGCGCGAAGCACGAGTCGCTCGACCGCGAATTGGGGACGCACATGGGGCGCTTCGAGATACCGCTCGAAGAGTTCGCGGCCGAAGGGGTCGCGCAGCAGGTTCTCCAGCAGGTGCTTGATCATCAGGTGATAGGCCGCGGCGCCCGCGCTGTCCGCCCCCATCGACCCGTCCCAACGTTCGAGGATCGCAGCGATCTCCGCCGCCTCGATCGGCAGCGGACCCCGATGCCGTGCGAGTGCGAGCACTGACGCGACGACGCGCGGTGCACGCTGCGCGACGTCGTCCTGCAGCAATTCCGAAGCCGCGCGAAGATCGAGCGGCGCCTGCCTCGTGCGCCTGTCGAGTTCGGTCTCGAGTCGAGCGGCGCGGTCCCCTGCCCTCCAGAGCCATTCCATCTGCTCGAGCCCGCCGCGGGAGGGCCATGCTTGATCCACAGCGAGGACCCAGCCCTTCCCGCTCTCACCCAGCTCCCGACCCGGCAGGAGTCGAATCGGAATACGCTCGCGCCAATCGAAGCTGCGCAGCCGTCCCTGCACGGGGACCAGTCCCGTCGGCAAGGGCCGCCGCGGCAACCACCCCGCCACCTGGAACCCGCCCCGTCCGCCGCGATCGGCGTAGGCGATGGCCAGAACGGGTTCGTGATGTTTCTCGAAAGCGGCACTCACGCCTTCCGCGTCCTTCATGCGAAGCAGAGCGAGCATCGACGTCAGGCCGTCGCCCTCGCGCGCACCCGTCCAGGCCAGCGCGCGGGATGCCTGCCTGCGAGGCGTCGGTTCGGCCTCGCTGTCGGTCTGCCCCGAAGCGGTCAGGGACTCGATCAGCGGGCCATGTCGCGTCGACCGGATGCGCATCGTCGCCTCCCGGACGGCCCCCCGAACATCCCGCCAGCGCAGAAGCTCTTCGCGCTCCTCGATCGGCGCCCAGAGCGTGCCGTTCTGATAGAGCCCGCGGTCGGACTGGAGCGTCTCGATGAAGAGATCGGAGACCGGCGCGCTCGCCGGAACGCCGGCCCAGGCAAACTGGCGATTGCGTCCGGCCCAGAGGATCGGCGAGCCAGGGATCGTCGCCCCCGCCACATCGAGACCGCCCGCTTCGAGATGGACCTCGTAGAACAGCGGCGGCACGGCGGGCGCCGTATGCCAATCCGCCACCAGGATCGGCGCACCACTCTCGGTCTTGTCTCCACCGACGACCCACGCACCGCCGGTCGGCAAACCAACCCCGCGACATAGTGCGCGCGTCCCCCCGTAGGCCCCGCTGCGTCGCGCCGCAGCGCTCGTCGCCGCGTCCGATGGCGGGCGACTCTCGAGGTCCGGCGCGATCCCGAAGTCGATCGAGGCACCGCCCGGGAAGAAGGGACGCGCGGGCACGCTGTCGAGGCGCTGGATCAGATCGTCGAGCACGAGCGTCGTCTCGAGCGAGCCGCCGATACACCAGGAGAGGAGCTTCACCACCGCGAGCGAATCCGCCGGACGCCATGCGTCGACTTCCTCGATCGGGAGAGCGAGCAGACGCGGCGGCTTTGCCCTGCCCTCACGGATTCGAGAGATGCGCGCATTCACGCCCGCCGCATACGCTTCGAGGACTTCACGCGAGGCGCGGGGAAGCGCCTCGACCGCCGTCGTCGATGCGCGCTCGATCTCGAGGAGGCGCGCGAGCCGGTCGGCGGCGAGTGCCGATTCCCCCTCGAATTCTGCCGTGCGCCCGCGCGCGCGCTGCCGTAGCCAGACCATCTGCGAGAGACGGTCCTGGGCATGGGTGAAGCCCAGACCGAACCAGCCCTCGGCTTCGCGCTTTGCGATCAGATGCGGGATGCCCCGCCCATCGCGCACGATCTCGACCGGCGCGGCGAGGTCGGCGATGCGGATCGTGCCGGAGGTGAGCGCAAAGGCCTCCCGATCCAGACGCTCGTCGGCGCCCCAGCGCTGGACCAGCAGCAGGACCGCCACGACCAGGACGCCGCCGATCAGCAGGCGCGCGCCCATCTGCGGCAGTCCCGGCGCCTCACTGTCGACGCTTTCTCCCTCCCTCACGGACATCCCTGATCGCTCCCCCCAGAGCCTGCGGCTTCCTCCAACCTCTTCGATCGTCCGAAAAGAGAAGTCAAGTCGAGTACTTGAGAGCATAACGGAGGGCCGGTACATTGCGCGCTCCCGAACCCCCGCCAGCCCCTCAACCAAGCGGAGAGCCGACCGGCCTTGGCCATTCAATCCCTCGATGCTCTGCTCGACTCGAGCCCGATCGCAGGTCGACGCGTCTTCGTCCGCGCGGACCTGAACGTGCCCCTTCGCGAGGGGCGGATCAGCGACGACAGTCGGATCCGGGCCTCACTCCCCACCCTCGAACGCCTGCTCACCGCGGGCGCCCGAGTCGTCCTGGCCTCGCATCTCGGACGACCCAAGGGCAAGCCGAACCCGGACCTCTCACTCGCCCCCGTGGCCGAAGCCCTCGGCGCGGCCCTGGGCGTGAACGTCCACTTCGCCGACGACTGCGTGGGGGAATCCGTCTCGACGGCGGCCGAAGCGCTCCCGAACGGCCAGATCCTGCTGCTCGAGAACCTGCGCTTCCATGCGGCCGAGACGGAGAACGATCCAGAGTTCGCCCGGGCGCTGGCCGATCTTGCCGACGTGTACGTGAACGACGCCTTCGGAACCGCACATCGCGCCCACGCCTCGACCGCCGGCATGGTGCCCTTCGTCGCCGAAGCGGCCGCCGGACTGCTCCTGCAGAAAGAACTCGACGCGCTGGCCGTCACCCGAGAGCCGGAGCGGCCCTTCGTCTGCTTCCTCGGCGGTGCGAAGGTGTCCGACAAGCTGGGCGTTCTCGACGCCCTGGTCGAGCAGGCGGACACGATCGGAATCGGCGGGGCGATGGCCTACACGTTCCTGGCCGCGGACGGTCAACCGATCGGGCGATCGCTGGTCGAGGCCGAGCGTTTCGAGGACGCGAAGCGCGTCGTCGCGCGCGCGGCCGAACGCGGCTGCGAGCTCATGCTGCCGAGCGATCACGTGGTCTCGACGCGAGTCGAGGAAGGCGCCCCGGCCGAGATCGTCACGCAGATCCCGGACGACTCGATGGGCGTGGACATCGGACCCGAGACGGCCGAGCGTTATGCGAAGGCGGCTCTGGCTGCGCGGACGATTCTCTGGAACGGGCCGATGGGCGTCTTCGAGATCGACGCCTTCTCGCGCGGGACCGAGCGAGTCGCGCATGCCGTCGCCGAATCGCAGGGGCGCAGCATCGTGGGCGGAGGGGATTCCCTGGCCGCCGTCAACAAGGTTGGCGTCGGCGATCGCATCGACCATCTCTCGACGGGGGGTGGCGCGTCCCTGGAATTCATCCAGGGACTCACGCTGCCGGGCGTCGCCGCGCTGGACCGTCCGGATGAGTAATGCCCCGGGCCCCACGCCCCTGGTCGTGGCCAACTGGAAGATGAATCTCACCGCGAGCGAAGCCGCGGCCTACGCCGACCGCTTCCTGGCCTTGATGAATGCCCAGAGAGCGGCGCTCGGGACGCAGCTCGACGTCGCGATCGCTCCCGCCCATGCGGCGCTCGGGCGCCTCGGAGAGGCGCTGCGGGGCAGCGGGATCGGACTCGCCGCGCAGAACCTGCACGCCGAAGAATCGGGCGCGTTCACGGGGGAGATCTCGCGAGCGATGCTCGAGGATCTCGACTGCGACTACGTCCTGATCGGTCATAGCGAGCGTCGCCAGCTCTTCGGGGAGGGGGACGACGTGATCGCGGCCAAGGCCCGGCGACTCGTGGGATCCAGCATGCGAGCGATCCTGTGCATCGGGGAGACCCTCGAGGAGCGGGACGCCGGTTCCACCCTCGCCGTCGTCGAGCGCCAGCTCGCCGCGGTCCTCGATGAAACGGGTGATGGGCTCGCGGCCGGGTTGGTGGTAGCCTACGAGCCCGTCTGGGCCATCGGCACCGGCCGGACCGCGACGCCGGACATGGCAGAGGAAGTCCACGCTGCGATTCGAAAGACCCTGATTTCGCGATTCGGAGAAGCCGGTCGCGGTACACGCATCCTCTACGGCGGCTCCGTCAACCCGTCGAATGCGAGAGAGCTCCTCTCGCAGCCCGACATCGATGGCGCCCTGGTGGGCGGAGCCAGCCTCGACCCCGATTCCTTCGCACAGATCGCCCTCGCCCCCCTGGAGAGTTCCGAATGACCAGCTTCCTGTATGCCCTTCATTTCATCGTGTGCTTCGTGCTGATCGCGGTCGTGCTGCTCCAGCGCGGCAAGGGAGCCGATCTCGGCGCCTCGCTCGGGGGTGGCGGCGCGAACACGATCTTCGGTGGCCGCGGCGCCGGCAATTTCCTGACCAAGATCACGACGGCCAGCGCGATCACCTTCATGTGCACTTCCCTCGCGCTCTCCTACCTTGGCTACCAGGCCTCGGACGTCCGGCTCTTCGACGGCAGCGAGGCGATCGAAGAACCCCTCGAAGGCGAAACGGGTCTCACCGAGATTCCCGCCGCCGAGGACGCAGCGTCCGCCGGAGAAGCGCCGGCGGGACTCGTCGAGATCGAGGATCAAGCCGGCGAGCCGGCCCAGTAGAGAGCGTCCGAAGCGAACGCTTCGGCCCGCGGATCGAACGAGGGAAGGCGCCCTGCCCTCTGGGCGCAAACGACACCCTTCGTTATGATCGGCGCCCGCGTGCGGCGGTGGCGGAATTGGTAGACGCGCCAGCTTGAGGGGCTGGTGGGGGCAACCCCGTGGAAGTTCGAGTCTTCTTCGCCGCACCACTCATACCCTCAATTCCTCGATGCCCCGAATTCGGGGCCCCACGTGACCCGACGCCGGCGCTCACCGGAATCGGGACGGGTTCCGACTCGTTCCCGTCCGCAGCTCGTGCGATGGGGGAAGGAATGACCTCGATGGCGCTCCACAAAGCGATCACTCCCCTTTTGCTCCTCGCGCTCGTCGCATGCGGCGGGACACGCCCCACCGACCTGGGCGCGGGACCCGGCGGACTCCGCAGCTGCCCCGCCACGCCGAACTGCGTGTCGAGCATCGCCCAGGACGACGAGCATCGAATCGAACCCTTTCGGATCGCGGGCTCGCCCGACGCCGCCTGGTCGGCACTCGAGGCCGAGATCCGCGCGATGCCGAGAACGGCCATCGTGACCGAATCGCCCGAGTATCTGCATGTCGAGTTCACGAGTGCGCTGATGCGCTACGTGGACGACGTCGAGTTCGCGCTGGAGCGAGGCGAGGGCCGGATCGCGGTGCGATCGGCTTCGCGGGTCGGGCGCTCGGATCTTGGCGTGAATCGCGAGCGAATCGAAGAGATTCGAGCGGCGCTCCGAGCGAAGGACTACCTCGAATGATTGACGCTCGCGCAGTTCCGATCCACTACGCCGCCAGGGATGCACGACCGACGAACACCAACGAGCTGCCCTGACTTCTCGTCGAACTGGATCGCGGAAGACTACGCGACTCAAGCATCGCTAGGGCGTTGGGGATCGCCGATCTACCGCCGCGAGCCCAGCCAATCCGAGTCCAAGAAGCAGAGCCGTCGAGGGTTCGGGCACGACCTGGACCTGCAGCCCAGAGAACCCGATCGCAGAGACGGGGATGTCGTTGAACGACACTTCGTCGTTGTCGATCAAGACGCCTCGCGGGCCCGCCAGAGCCGTCCGCCGACTGCTCTCCGGGTCGAGAAAGAAACCGATGTTCGTGGTACCCGGCGTCGTCAGCTGGAAGGTCGCGAACCCGATCGAGAATTCGGCGGGGCCGGGAACGCCATTCTCGACGATCTCACGCAACAAATCGTCGTCGCCGATCAATGGAAGCGCAACTTCCATTCCCAGCATCAGCGTGCGCCCGACGAAGTCATCGCCCAGATCGCGCCCGGTCTCACTCACCAACGACGGATCCCAGGGTGCGACAGCGCGCGGCGACACGAGCACTCGCGGACTGATCGGGGTCAGGTACCAAGCGCCGAACCGATGACCGGGGCCGTCGAACACATCGACCACGTCCAGAACGTTTCCGCCCTCCTCATCCCAGACCAGCGTCGGAAACGCCGCGAGGATGACTTCGTCCGCTTCCAGTCTCATCGTGACCGATACGCTGATCGTGTCGCCGACCGAGCCTCGGCCATCTACGGCTGTCCCGCCGACCTGCGCGATGCTGAGACTCATGCCGAACGCGCCGTCCGCGATCAGCATGACGCCGAGCATCGAACAAGCACTCGACCAGCCCCGTCCCGAGCGAAAGTGCGTCCCCATCCTGATCTTGCCCCCTCACTGGGCATCCGCACCGAGAACGGCATCGCGGAAACCCCTTGAAGATGAGTGGGCGTCGAGAACGAGATATGTCGACATAATCTCGACCCTGGCAGCGACTATCGAGGGGCGGGAGTGGGGGCCGAATGACCCGACCTAACGAGATTGCTCGGAGCCACCGACCGCCCGAAGCGCGGGGCCCTGCTCACGCACGAAGGGCCCGACCTCTTCGATCTCCGCATCGAGCGCTTCCGCGATGCGCTCGAAGTCGGGGACGAGGTTCGTGTCCGCGTTGAACGCGAAGAAGAGCTTGCCCGCATAACTGAGCACGGTCACGCCGAGGCCGGAAGAGTCCTGCAAGGGAAAGATCCCATAACATTCCTTCAGCTCGGCGCCGTCGAGATAGAGCGGCTGCTGGGGTCCCGGCGACTGCAATACGCCGACATGTCCCGTCTCGATACTGCGCAGCGCCCGCGCGCCGATCGCGAAGAGGCGCGAGGCGTTCCACTCGTCTCCCGATGAGATCGTGTCACCCATCGCCACGTCCGCCTCGACGCGGATTCGCCGCGTCTGATCGCGCACGATGCCATGGCGCTCGGGCAGGTCGGTCTCCCAGAGCGGCAGTTCGACGACGAAGGACTTCGCGCTCTCGCCGTCGGCCGCGAGGATCGGCGTCAAGGCGCGGAGATCGACCGAAACCGCGTTAATGCGTCGATCGACGACGAAGCGTCGAAGCGCACCCGAGAGGAGACTCAGCACCGTGTCGTGCACGGAGCCCCCGAGAGAGCGTCGGATCTCCTGCACGAGCTCGAGATCGAGTTCACGGATCACGAAGGACCGATGGGGACCGAGTTCGCCGTCGAAGGGCGACTCGCCCGCCGGTCGCAGCCGGTAACCCATCACATGAAGCATCGACCGGGCCTGGTTCTTCACCTGCTGCACCACCCGATCCGGATCGCGGAGCATCCGAAGTCCCTCACGCATCACTCGGCGTGACGGGCTCAGGTTCCGCACGACTTCGCGCGCGAAGAGTTCGATCGGCGACGGCGCGGGGCGCGGCGTGTAGCGACCCTCGGAGCCCGTGATCGGCGTCGGGTCGGCCGAGAGCAGCGACCGAAGCAGGTCGGATCCCTCGAGGCTCGCGAGCGCCTTGTGCATCTTCAGGACCAGCGCGAAACGCCCGCCCTCGAGTCCTTCGAGGATCCAGCAATCCCAGAGCGGTCGTGAGCGATCGAGCGGCGTCGCGGCGATGCGCGCCGTGGTCCGACAGAGTTGCTCGTGATTGCCCGGGCGCGGCAGGCTCGACTGTTGGAGGTGATAGTCGAGATGAAACTCGGGATCGTCGATCCAGACCGGATGACGCTCGATCGGGATGCGACGCAGCTTGGCTCGCAAGCGCGGCAGCTCGGCCACGCGGACGGCGACGATCTGGCGGATGCGATCGAAATCGACCCCCCCATCCTTCGTCGCCAGCGATCCCGCTTCGAACACCGCAATCATCGCAACGTGTGCGCGCTGTCGCGACCGCTCGGCTTCGAGATATCTCGCGCCCTCGTCCGACAGCCGTTCGTAGTAGAGCCTCGACACGATCTACACCCCCGGATTCGGCGACGTGCCCAGACCAACGCTCGGACTGGATTTCGATTCCTCCGTCGAATCGAGAGGCTCCGTCCCCATCCGATCGCCGAAGGGGCGCGCCCATCCGAAGCGCTGATCGCTCACGGCGTCGCGCGCACTGCCTGTCTCGTCATGAGCAAAGGGCGCGGCCTGCCCTTCGAATAGATGTCGCGCAGCGACTCGACGCATGAGAGGCCGGATCTCGCCCTTGAGCGACGCGAGCACATGCCCGGACGACATCCACGAGATCTCCGGCCTGCCCCAATGTCGCCAGAGGGAACGCGCCTGATCCGGTCGGGCCACACGGTCGGCGACCCCGGCGTAGATGTAGCGACGATCGACGGGCACTGTCGGCTGGAAGGAAAGCGGAGAGACGGGATGCATGACGTCCTGAACGACCGCCCAGTCCGTCTGCAGATCCTCGCCGAAGGCTTGATAGGCCGTGGGCTCGTTGTCCCGGGCGAGTGACGTGAAGTCGACGGCGGGAATGCCCGCGACGACACACGCGAGGTCATCGATGAAGCCCGATGCGAGCGCCGCCGTATAGGCGCCGAGCGAGATTCCGTAGAGGCCGATCGGCGCATCGCTCTGGCTGCGGATCCAGCCGATCGTGCGTCGCAGGTCCCAGACCGCCTGCGCGAAGAGATGCAGGACGTGGGAGAACTCGGGCTGGAGAAGCCCGCCTCCGCTGAATCGCGTCGACGAGCGTGGGCCGTGGAGCGGAAGCACCGGCATCAGGACATTGAGGCCGAGTTCTTCGTGCATCCATTTCGCCGACAGCCCGGCCATGTTCACGCCGGGTTGTCCCATACCGAATCCGTGAACCGCAACCATCCAGGGACGATCTTCGTTCGCGTGCCGCATCACGTAGGCCACCGCCGAACCGTTGTCCTCTCGCTCGAGCCAGCGCTCTCGACCGGGCTCGCCGGGATGCGGCTCGTACTCGCTGTCGAAGACCATTTCTTCGTAGTCGATCCCACCGCGCAAGCCGTAGGTCCGCCGCGTCGTCAGCTGGGGAGCGCGCAGTTCGGGCGGTGCGACGTGATAGTCGTGGGGCGCATCGAGGAAGCCGCGGCGCTCGATGAAGCGACGCAAGGCGAGGAGTTCACGATGCCCGCTGCGAACCAGCTGGGACTCCGGGACACCGACCAGCATGTTCACCATGAGCGAGAAGCCGCCGTCGAGGAGCGCCTCGGCGATCAATCCCGCCTTCGGTTCGACGGCGGGCACGTCGCGATAGCGCAGTTCCCGGCGCATCACGGCTGCCGTGTCGCTCGCCATCGCCATCATCTCGATCGCGGGGCCAGTCAGCCATCGAATCGTCCTACTCATTTCCCGAGCCCCCCAGACTCCGTTCGATCCAGCGCCGATACAGCGCCTCCGGATGCGCACCCACGATCACCGCGTCGTTGTCCTCGCGGCGCATCGCCGGGACACCGGTCGTCCCGAGCTCACGCGCCTCCTCGAACTCACGCATGATCGCCTCCCCGATCTCGTCGGAGTGGGCCGCGTCCAAACTCTCGATAGGCAACTCTTCGGCAATCCAGAGTTCGCGCAGGACCTCGAAGGACGAGATGTCGCGATTCTCGGCGAAGTAGGCCGTCATCAGTCGGTCGTGCATGCGTCGAAAGGCGTCCGGGGAGACGCGGGCAGCTGCCTTGGCCACACGATGCGGCGGGACGCTATGGCTGGGCGGCCCCTCTTCCGAAGCCCAGACCCGAAACGGCCCAGCGTCTTCCTCGGCGCCCGGCCGCAGCCAGGACTCGGTGTACTTCCGAAATCGCTCGAGGTCTCGCCCCTTCTTCTCGGTCGGGCGCAGCAGGTAGCTGCGCCACTCGACCTCGATCTGACCCGCGTATTCGTCGGCCAGCCGATTGATCCGTCGCGAAGCGTTCCAGCACCAGGGGCAGAGGTAGTCGGAGTAGGCAACGAAGCGGATGGGCTGCATGACTCTTCTCAGGCACCCGGCTCGAAGCGGCCGTAGTGCCCCTGGAAGTAGAGCAGCGGTTCTCCCTCGGCGATGCGGGATTCCTCGATCTCGCCGACGCAGAGGACGTGATCCCCCGCGTCGTGTACCGCCACGACCCGACAGTCGAGGTTCACGAGGGCCTCCGAGAGGAGCGGAGCGCCCGTCTTCCCCTCGAAGGTCTCGACGCCCTCGAAGCGTTTGAACTCGTCCTTCTTGGAGGCGAACTTGTTGGAGAGCGCGTCCTGGCCCAGGCGCAGGATGTTCACGCCGAAGCAGCCGCCCTCCTCGATCAAGCCGGTCGTGACCGATGTCTTGGAGGCGCAGACCAGAGCCAGCGGCGGGTCGAGCGAAACGCCGCTGAAATCCGAGACCGTCATCCCGTGGGTCTTGTCGCCGACCCGGGCGGTCACGATCGTGACGCCACTCGGCCAGGATCCCATCGCCGCCCGAAACGCTTCGGCGTCGATCGCCATGCTTCCCCTTTCACTCCCCCGCGGTCTTCACCGCCGTGTCTAGACTACCACGACCCGCAGCGCTCTGCGCCGGGGGAGCCCCCTGCTGCAGAAAGCCGAGGACGTACGGACCGACGACATCCAACGGGCGGATTCCCGGCGCGAGTTCCGCCGCGAGGCCATAGAGCAGCGAGAACGCACGACCCCACGCCACGAGCCCGTCCGGCAAGCGAAAACTTCGAATCATCCAGAGGTGTTCGCGCATCTTCGAGAAGTAGTCCCCGAAGTCGATGTCCATCATTTCTTTGGGGGTGAGGTTGTAGTACTCGGGGTCGAACGAAATGCGAGCCAGGTCTCGGGCGGCCTCGCGATCCGACTCCCGGATGATTCCGACCCCGATCATGCTGTCGACCCAGAGATCTTCGTTCCGCGTCACGGCCGCGAGTACGTTCGACCGGATCGCATCCATCACACTGCGATCGATGCTCTGGTTCATGCCGAAGTCGATGATCGCGACCTTGCCCTCGAGGTCGACGAAGAGATTTCCCGGATGCGGATCGCAATGGAAGAAGTAGTCGCGAAACATCTGATGCAGGAAGGCCCGGGTGGCCCACTCGACGGACTCCTGCACGTCGACGCCCCGGGCCTCGAGCGCGTCGCGATCGTTGATCTTGTCGCCCTCGATGAACTCCATCGTGAGGACGCGGCGCGAAGTTCGGTCCCAGTCGATCCAGGGAATGCGCAGATGCGACCAGAGTTCCGGGTCCTGGGAGAGATTCGCCTTCACACGTTCGGCGGCGCTCGCCTCGCGCAGGTAGTCCATCTCGCCGCGCAGCATGTTCGCCAGCTGCTCGTGAATCGAGAGCAGGTCATGCGGCACGAGCGGGTTGAACAACCACATCGCGATCCGAGTCATACGCAGATCGGTCGCGACCGAACGCTCGACACCCGGGTAGAGCACCTTCACGGCGACGTCGCGCCCCTCGCCGTCTCGCGCGCGATGGACCTGACCGAGGCTCGCCGAGGCGACCGGCTCCTCGCCGAACTCGGGGAAGAACTCGTGGACCGGCCCGCCCAGTTCTTGCTCGATCTGGGCAGCGATCTCTTCGAAGGGATGCGGGGGCACGCGGTCCTGCAGCCGCACGAGTTCCGCGGTCATCGAATCGGGAATCACATCGACGCGCAGGCTCGCGATCTGACCGAGCTTGATGAGGCCTCCGCGAAACTTGGTCGCGATCCGCACGAAGCGCGCAGCGAAGCGCCCGAAGCGCGCCTCGCGCCATTCGTCGTCACGCGACAGCCAGCCGCGACGCACAAGGCGGTGCAGCAGGTACACCCAGGCCGCCTCGGCGATCAGCGACGAGAGCGTCAGCGCACGGCCAACGAGCGACCAGATCGAGGGGCCACGCAGGGCTGCCATGCGGGGCCTAACTCTCGGCGGACTTCGGGTTGGCGTCGGCATCCCCGGGCGATGCGGGTGGCGCGTCAGCGTCCGGCGACGCGGGCGGCTCGGGATTCGCGTTCACGTCGTCGAGGGGCAGGAGTCGGATTTCGATGCGGCGGTTCCGCGCTCGATCATCCGGGGTGTCGTTGCTCGCGATCGGATCGTTCGGTCCGAGCGACACGACCGCGAGTCGATCGCCAGGCACGCCCTTCTCTTCGAGCAGTCGCACGACGCGCGCCGCGCGCGCCGCGGCCAGATCCCAGTTCGTGGGATAGCGCTTGGCCAGGGTCCCGCGGATCGGCCGGTCGTCGGTATGCCCGCGGACCTCGATGAAGTCGCCTAGCTCCGCCAGTCGGCCGGCGACCTTGACCAGCACGTCGCGACCGATCTTGTCGAGTTCTGCCGATCCAGACGCGAAGAGCACGTCGTCCGAGACGTTGAGACGCAGCCCTTCCTTCAAGCGCTGGATCTGGATCTGGCCAGAGGAGACCTCGGACTCGAGATCCGTGACGAGTTCGTCGTAGGTGCTCTGCATCGAGGCGATCTGAGCCTCGCGCTCGGCGAGGGCCGTCGCCGCCGCGACGCGCGCCAGGCGCTCCGCCTCGAGATCACGGTCGAGTTGTGTGGCCTTGGTCTCGACCTGCTGGAGGTCGCTCGCGAGTGCGGTCCGCGTGACGCGTTCGTCCTCGTAGGATTCCTGGGCTTCGACGAATTGCTGTTCGAAGGAGTCGCGCTCGATCTGGAGACGAACGGCATGCTGCTCGAGCCGATCGCGCTCGGCCACAGTGTCGGCATGCTGCTGCTCGAGAGCCTGATAGGTCGAGCGCGTTACACACCCGAAGAGAAATAGACTCACGGCCCCAGCCGCGACGATCCTGAACCACGAACCTCTCACACCAGACCCCCCAGTCCGACGCTTTGCCTCAGGCCTCGCTGAGCGTGAGCGCAAGCGCCTGGTCGATCGTACCGATAAAGCGAAGATCCAGCCCGTCGAGAAGATCGGCGGAGATCTCTTCCACGTCGCGACGATTCTGCTCGGGCAACACCACGCGTTCGATGCCAGCGCGCTTGGCAGCGAGCACCTTCTCCTTGATGCCCCCGACCGGCAGCACCTTTCCGCGCAGAGTGATCTCGCCGGTCATCGCGACCCGCGACACGGTCCGACGTCCGCTCAAGAGCGAAGCCAGCGCCGTCACCATTCCGACGCCCGCCGACGGCCCGTCCTTCGGGACGGCGCCCTGCGGCACGTGCACGTGGATATCCTTCGCATCGAAGGACTCCGGATCGAGTCCGAAGTCGTCCGCATGGTTTCGCAACCAGGAGCGCGCGGCCTCGACCGACTCCCGCATGACCTCGCCCATCGATCCCGTCAGCTTGAGTACGCCCTTGCCCGGCATCTGCGTCGCTTCGATGAAGAGGATGTCCCCTCCAGCTGGCGTCCACGCCAGTCCGACGGCGACGCCCGGAAGCGAGTCGTCCTCCGCCAGGTCGGGCTCGGCCTTGATCGGTCCGAGGAGTTCCGAGACGACGCTCTCGTCGACGATGACCTCGACCTTCTCGCCCTCCTCGGCCTCGGCGACGCGGCGCGCGATCTTGCGACACACGGCACCGATCTCCCGCTCGAGGTTTCGCACGCCCGCTTCGCGCGTGTAGCTCTCGATGATCTTTCGCAGTCCGTCGTCGCTCAGTTCGAAGCCGGTCTTCTCGATGCCGTTGCGTTCGATCTGGCGAGGGATCAGGTATCCGCGGGCGATCTCGATCTTCTCCTCGAGGGTGTATCCGGGAAGTTCGATCACCTCCATTCGGTCACGCAGTGCCGGCGGTACGGTGTCCATGACGTTGGCGGTCGCGATGAAGAGCACCTGCGAGAGGTCGAAGGGCACTTCGAGATAGTGGTCGCTGAACTCGGCGTTCTGCTCGGGGTCGAGGACTTCGAGCAGCGCAGACGACGGATCGCCCCGCCCGTCGGCTCCGACCTTGTCGATCTCGTCGAGCACGATGACCGGGTTCCGCGTACCCGCCTTGCGCAGGCCCTGGATGAATCGGCCGGGCATCGCGCCGACGTAGGTTCGTCGATGTCCACGCACCTCCGCTTCGTCGCGGACGCCGCCGAGCGAGATCCGCACGAATTCCCGACCGAGCGCGCGTGCCACGGACTTGCCGAGAGAAGTCTTACCGGTTCCCGGTGGACCGACGAAGCAGAGGATCGGGCCCTTCAGATCGCGCTTCAGCGAGAGCACGGCGATGTACTCGATGATCCGGTCCTTGATCTTGTCGAGACCGAAATGATCCGCGTCGAGGACGGCACGGGCCGCCTCGATATCGAGCTTGTCCTCCGAAGACTGACTCCAGGGCAACGCGACGACCCAGTCGAGATAGTTCCGGATCACCGCGTGTTCGGCCGCGGCGGACGGCATCTGGGAGAAGCGCTCGAGTTCCCGCGTCGCCTGCTTCAGCGCCTCCTCGGGCATTCCGGCGGCTTCGATCTGCTCGCGCAGCCGATCGACCTCCTCTTCGTCGTCCTCGCTCTCTCCGAGCTCGCGACGAATCGCCTCGAGTTGCTGACGCAGCATGTACTCGCGCTGCGTCCGCCCCATCTCGTTCTGGACCTTCTGCTTGATCTCGGTCTCGATCTGGAGCGCTTCCGTCTCCTTCGAGAGCTGATCGAGCACGAGGCGCAGCCGGATTCCGACGTGGTTCGCTTCGAGGATCTGCTGTTTTCCGGCGACGTCGAGATCGAGGTTCGACGCGACGAGGTCGGAGAGCTTCGAAGGATCTTCGAGATTCGCGACCAGCACCTGCAGTTCATCGGAGAGACGCGGGCTCTCGGAGACCAGCGTGCTGAATTGCTGCGCGACGCTCCGGACCAGCGCGGTCATCTCGACGGAGTCGTCCTCCTCGCCCGTCTCTTCGATCCGCTTGATTTCGGCGCGCAGGAAGGGCTCCTGCGAGACGAAATTGCCGAGCTCGACGCGCGCGACGCCCTGCACCAGGAGTCGATAGGAGTCGTCGGGGAACTTCAGCATCTTCACGATGCGCAGGACCGTGCCGACGGCATAGACGTCATCGGCACCGGGCGGACCCGAAACCTCGCGCTTCACCGCCGTACAGACCATGAGCCGATCGGGTCGCACGAGGACGTCGTCGATCAGCCGCTGCGAGGCCGGCGTGTTCACGAGGAGCGGCGAGAGCAGGTACGGAAAGAGCACCGTGTTCTTCAGCGGCAGCACCGGCAGCTCGGACGGGAGTTCGACGAGTTCTTCCGCGTCGTCCTCGGGTCCGCTGCCGACCTGGATCTCCATGCCGCCGGATTCTTCTTCGATCTGTCCCTCTTCTTCCACCAACCTATTCGACCTCGATTTCGAGAGAGCGTCGTTCGGGACTCCGCTTCGGAATCCGCACTTCCAGGAATCCATCCTCGAGACGCGCGCGCACGGCCTCCGAGTCGAAGACCGCTTGGATCGCGATCTCGCGCTCGAAGGGACCGAACGAAATTTCCATCTGCTGCAATCGATCGATCGCGGGGGAGTTGGGCGTGCGGCGCACACCGCGCAGGCGCAGTACCGAGCCCTCGACGTTCACCCGAAGATCGTCCCCCCGTACCCCTGCGACCTCGAACCGGACGATGACTTCGGTGGACGTCTCGAAGACGTCGGCAGAAGGCTGCCAGCGATCTCCGCGCAGACGGTCAGGAAACTCACCGTAGAGCTCGACCAGAGGATGGGGTCGACGCTTCTCAGGAATCGTCCTTCTCCTCCGTGAACTCGGCGTCGATCACGTCGTCGTCCGCCGATCCCGCTCCGCCGCCGGCGTCTGCTCCGGGCGCTGCGCCCTCGGCTCCGGCCGCTTCGGACTTGTAGAGCTTCTCGGCAACCTTGTGCAGCTCGGCCTCGACCCGCTGTCGGGCGGCATCGAGCTTCGCCGCATCGCCGCTCTCCAGGTCGGCCTTCGCGTCGGTCACCGCCGTCTCGATCGCCGACTTGTCCGCGTCGTCGAGCTTCTCGGCGTTCTCGGCGACCGTCTTTTCAGCCTGATAGATCAGGCTGTCGAGCTGGTTCTTCTTCTCGATCGAGTCCCGGCGCGAGGCGTCGTCGCTGGCGTTGGCCTCGGCCTCCTGCACCATGCGATCGATCTCGCCGGTATCGAGTCCGCCGCTGCCCTCGATGCGAATCGACTGTTCCTTGCCCGAGGCCTTGTCGACGGCGCTCACCGACAGGATGCCATTGGCGTCCATGTCGAAGGTCACCTCGACCTGGGGCGTGCCGCGCGGTGCGGGCGGGATTCCGTCGAGGATGAAGCGCCCGATCTCGCGATTGTCCGCGGCCATCTCGCGCTCACCCTGCAGCACCCGGATCTCGACCTGCGGCTGGTTGTCGGCCGCCGTCGAGAAGGTCTGCTGTGCCTTGGTCGGGATCGTCGTGTTGCGCTCGATCAGCTTCGTCAGAACGCCGCCCAGGGTCTCGATACCCAGGGAGAGCGGCGTCACGTCGAGCAGCAGCACGTCCTTGACGTCGCCCGCCAGCACACCGCCCTGGATCGCGGCGCCGACCGCCACGACCTCGTCGGGGTTGACCGTCTGGTTCGGCTCCTTGCCGAAGAGTTCCTTCACCTTCTGCTGCACGAGCGGCACGCGGGTCGAGCCACCGACGAGAACGATCTCGTCGATCTCGTTCGCCGACAGTCCCGAATCGGTCAGCGCCTTGCGGCACGGCTCGAGGCTGCGCTCGACCAGGTCTTCGATCAGCTGTTCGAACTTGGGGCGCGATAGTTTCAGGGTGAGGTGCTTCGGCCCATTCGCATCCGCCGTGATGTACGGAAGATTGATGTCGGTGGTCTGCGCAGTCGACAGCTCGATCTTCGCCTTCTCCGCGGCCTCGCGAAGTCGCTGGACGGCCATCGGGTCGTTTCGCAGATCGATGCCCTGATCCTTCTTGAACTCCTCGACGAGGTATTCGATCACGCGCTGGTCGAGATTGTCGCCGCCGAGATGCGTGTCACCGTTCGTGGCCTTCACCTCGACGACGTTCTCGCCGACCTCGAGGATGGAGATGTCGAAGGTGCCGCCGCCGAAGTCGAAGACGGCGATCTTCTCGTCGTCCTGCTTGTCGAGGCCGTAGGCGAGCGCCGCAGCGGTCGGCTCGTTGATGATGCGTTTCACGTCCAGACCGGCGATCTTGCCGGCGTCCTTGGTCGCCTGACGCTGCGAATCGTTGAAATACGCGGGCACCGTGATGACGGCTCCCGTGACGGGCTGACCGAGGTAGGCCTCCGCCGCCGCCTTCAACTTGGCGAGGATCATCGCCGAGATCTCGGGGGGGGCGTAGGAGGTGTCGTCGATCTGGACCGTGACGCTGCCGTCCTTGCCCTCGACGACCTTGTAGGGGACCAGGCTGACTTCCTCGGAGACCTCCGAGAGACGTCGCCCCATGAATCGCTTGATCGAGTAGACCGTGCGGGTGGGGTTGGTGACCGCCTGGCGCTTGGCGATCGATCCGACCAACCGCTCGCCCTCGTCCGTGAACGCCACGATCGACGGCGTCGTCCGGCCGCCCTCCTCGTTCGCGATCACAGTCGGCTGACCGCCCTCCATGACGGATACCACTGAGTTCGTCGTACCCAGATCGATCCCGATGATCTTTCCCGAATCTGCCATTGATCCATGCCTCGCTGAGCTAGTCGCGAACGCCCCATCTCGGGACAGCCGCGGTGAATTGCGGCGAAACCTGTGCCCGATCGGGCATCTGTCAATCCGGATGGCGCGTCTTTTTTCCGCCAGACTGCGACGCAGCTCACCAAAATCGCGAAGTGGACGCGGGGGATCCCCGTCGTTCGATCAGAGGTCCGATGGATCACGCCCCATGAACTCAAGAACTCGCCTCGGGGTCCACAAGCTACCGAGGTTGCAGGCCGATAGGATACCGACGAGAAATGTGATGGATCTCCAGTAACCGCCTGAATTTCCGATGGTTTGAATGGAGATGGCCCACGGGGCCGGCTATATTCGGCCGGCCTCATCCGCCGTGCGCTCGATCCCGGTGGGCTTTCGGACCAGATCGTCGCACTGCGGGCCGGGAAGCCGAGAGTCGTCGGGATAGACCAGGGGGAATCGAGGCACGATGGGTGCGTGGCTGATCATGGCGGTGAATGGCGTATTGCTCGGGGGCTGTTGTTTCCTCGTGGCCAACGTCGTGACCCAGATCGGCTCCGAAGCCCTCGAGCCCAGCCCGATCGATCCGACCCCCGCCCGCGTCGAGCAGCCGACGGAACGACTCGCCGCGGCCCCCTCCGTGATCCTCGAGCGGAATCTCTTCGGCGCCAAGCTGACGGGCGACACGGTCGTCGCCGACACGCCGACCAATGAACCCCTCACCGCGACGAAACTCCCTCTTCGCCTGCTCGGCACCGCCGCGGCGAGCGAGGAAGAACGCTCACGCGCTGCCATCGAAGACAAGAAGACCAAGAAACACATGGTCGTCGCCGTCGGCGATCCGCTCGAAGGCCATCCGCGCGTCAGCGTCACGGGTATCGAGCGAACCCGCGTGATTCTCGACAATTCCGGGCGACCCGAGGAACTTGCGCTGCACGAAGATGATCCAACACGGCAGGTGAAGCGCAGGACCCCCAAACGACAGGCGAGGCGACGCGCCGCGAAGAAGCCGAGCCTGAACGAACGCCTCGAACAACTCCAGGGCCAGAACGGAGACGGCTTGACCCAGCTGCTCTCGTCCGCACGCATCGTGCCCCACTACGAAGAGGGACAGATGCGCGGAATGAAGGTGGACGCGATCAAGGCCGACAGCCCCTTCGAACGACTCGGCCTGCAGAACGGCGACGTGATCACGGAAGTGAACGGCATCGTCCTCGACCGTGCGGCCGCCAGCCGCGAGATCTTCGCGGAGTTCGCAGAGGCCGACATGATCGAAGCCGCGATCCAGCGCGGCGGCGAGTCGCTCACCATGTCGGGCAGCCCCGACGAACTCATGGAGCAGGATTAGCGTGCGCCCTCAACCCTCACGCCGCGTCGCGCCGACCCATCGATCGACGGTCGCGCGCTCGGTGGCCGGCCTGACGGCCGTAGCCCTCCTGGCGTTCCTCGCGCTGTTCGCCGGCGCGCCCGCGTTCGCGCAGGAGATCGATGCCACCGGTGAGGAGCTCGTCTCGCTCGACTTCAGCGACGTCGAGCTACCGGTCGTCGTCGACACGATCTCGCGCATGACCGGCTACAACTTCATCTACGACGATCGCGTCCGCGGACGCGTCACGATCGTCTCTCCCACACAGGTCACCGTCGACCAGGCCTTTGCCGTCTTCGAGTCGGTGCTCAAGGTCAAGGGCTTCTCCCTCGTCCTCGGACCCGGCGACACCTACAAGATCATCCCGATTCGCGACGTCAAGGAATCGAGCATCGACACCATCAAGGACGGTCGCCCCTCGCGCAATCGCGATCGCTTCGTCACGCGCCTCGTGCCACTCCGCTACATCGACGCCGCCGGGATCACCCAGACGATCAAGCCCCTGATCTCGAAGGACGCATCGCTCGTCGCGTACGCACCGACGAATACGATCATCGTCACCGACAGCGAGAGCAACATCCGACGCCTGCTCTCGATCCTGGACGCGATCGACGTCGAGAGCTACCGCCAGGAACTCGCGGTAATCAAGATCGAACACGCGGACGCGAACACGCTCGGCGAGCAGCTCTCCGAGATCTACGGCGCAGAGGTCTCGAGCACTGCCGGCGGAGGCACAGCGAGCCAGCGACGTACGCGCTCTCGGCGCAATGCCCAGACCCAGGCCAACGCGGTGGCGGCGGCTGTCTCTGGCGGACTCGCCGGCCCGAGCGTCCGGATCCTGACCGATGAACGAACGAACTCGCTGCTCGTGCTCTCTTCCCGACAGCAGCTCGTCGACATTCGAGAACTCGTCAGGAAGCTGGACATTCCCGTCACGGGCGGCGGGCGCATCCATGTGTACTACCTGCGACACGCCGATTCCGAAGAGCTCTCGGAAACGCTGAACGCGCTGCTAAGCGGCGCCTCGGGTGGAGGCGGCGGCGGCTCGGGAGCGGGCGGCGGGGCGGCGAACGTCCAGGCCCTGCGCTCGACAGTGACGCCATTGGCAGAGGGCCTCACGGTCACGGCCGATCCCGCGACCAACTCGCTCGTCATCCAGGCCAGCAAGGAAGCGTACGAGACTTTGCGCGGCGTGATCGACAAGCTCGACGTGTCGCGACCGCAGGTGCTGGTCGAAGCGCTGATCGTCGAAGTCGACGTGACCGATCGATTGAACCTCGGCTTCTCGACCTTCTTCCGCATCATCAACGGCGACACCGACCTGATCTTCTCGACGGGCGCCTCGATCCTCTCCGGCGGCGCGGCCGGCGCGATCCCGGGCCTGATCGGCGGTGCCCAGCGAATCACGTCCTTCACCGACCCCGCCGACGCGACCGACCCCGGCGCGCGCCCCGATCGCGACGGCACGAGCAACATGAGGGTCGCGATCTCTGCCGAGCAGGCCGACGCCGACCTCAATATCGTGTCGGCGCCACATATCCTCACCTCGGACAACGAGGAAGCCGAGATCCGCATCGGGCAGAACATCCCGATCGTCACGGGCCGGACGGATGCCGCGACCGGCAATGACGCTCTATCGAGCGCCGTCCAGGTCGAACGCCAGGACATCGGTGTCACGCTTCGCGTCACGCCGCAGATCAGCGAAGGCGACACGCTGCGCCTGCAGATCTTCCAGGAACTCACTGAAGTGACCGACTCCGAGGCCGGCGACGTCAACGAAGTCGGCGTGACGCTGACCAGCCGGAAGGTCGAGAACACGGTGGTCGTGAACGACGGCGAGACCGTCGCAATCGGCGGATTGATCAGCGAAGCCTTCACCGACGCACAATCGGGCGTCCCCTGGCTGAGCGAAATCCCCTACCTCGGCTGGCTCTTCAAGGTGAAGTCGCAGCAGACCCGAAAGATCAACCTGATCGTCTTCCTGACCCCGCATATCGTGCGGAGCGCAGAGGACCTCGAGCAGGAGACGATTCGCAAGCGCCTCGAAATCGAAGAGGCCTACAGCGACGAAAGCGTCTTCCCCGAACTGGCGCGCTACGGCCAGGCCCCGCCCCCCGGTCGCTCGACCGTCGACCGTGAACTGCACAAGCACGGCGCGCGCTATCCGGTCGAACGCATGCGCGAACTCGAACAGCAGCGCGCCGAAAGACGATCGGGACTAGCCGTCGCGACGGGCGGGGAGCCGCAGACGACACTCCAGAGCTACGCCGTGCGCGTCGCCACGTTCCTCGACGAGAACGCGGCGACCGATGCACTCACGTCATTGCTCGACGCCGGCTACGACGGAACGCTCGTCGCAACCGAGTCGGGCGGTCGACTCGTCTACAGCGTCGAGGTGGGCCCCTTCGACGAGCTGAACGACGCCGAACGGACGGGCGAGATTCTGGATGCCGCCTACGGCTACTCGACGTCGGTCAACGTGCAGCGTAGGGACGAACAATGATCGGCCGCCGGGAGGACGCATGAGCGCGAGTCCTGTGGGCATTGCACGAGGCGATGAGAGCCTCGAACTCGGGCAGATCCTCGTGCGCGAGACTCGGCTCACGCCGGAGCAGCTCGAGCAGGCGCGCCTGCGACAGGTCGAGAGTCACGAGCGGCTCACGGACGTCCTGATCGAAGAGGGTTTCCTGAACGCAGACGAAGTCCTGCAGGCCCTCGGACATCAGCAGGGACTGCCCGTCGTGTCGAGCATCGACGCAGCCGAGGTCGACGAGACGCTCTTGCAAAGTGTCCCGATCACCTTCGCCAAACAACATCGCGTGCTGCCCCTTGGCTGGGCGCGAGAAGGCGTCCTCCGCGTCGCTGTCGCCGACCCCCTCGACCTCGCGCCCATCGACGATCTGCACCTGCTCTTCGACGGCGCCGAGATCGAACTCGTCCTTGCGCGCGAAGCCGTGATCCTCGCGACGATCAATCTCGCCTACGACCGCGGCGTCACTTCCACGGATCAGCTGGCCGAAGAGGCGCACGACGACCTCGATGCCCTCGCGACGGAGATCTCGCACGAGCCCAAGGATCTCCTCGACTCGACGGACGACGCTCCGATCATCCGGCTGGTGAACTCTCTCCTCCAGCATGCGGTGAAGGAGCGGGCGAGCGATATCCACGTCGAGCCCTTCGAGCACGAAATCCGCGTGCGCTTCCGCATCGACGACGTGCTCTACGAACCGATGAAGCCCCTGCCCCGCTCGCTGCAGCCGGCGATCGCTTCGCGCATCAAGATCATGGGCAACCTCGACATCGCCGAGAAGCGCCTGCCCCAGGACGGCCGGATCCGTCTCAAGATCGCGGGGCGTGACTACGACGTGCGCCTCTCGACCGTGCCCATCGCGCACGGCGAGCGACTCGTGCTCCGCCTGCTGCCCGATACCCAGGAACTCCTCGACCTCGAGAAGATCGGTTTCAACAAGTCGCAGCTGACCGCCCTCGATCGCATCATGCGTCGCCCGAACGGCATCTTCCTCGTCACCGGCCCGACCGGCAGTGGCAAGACGACGACACTCCACGCCGCCCTCGCGAAGATCAACGGGCCCGACAAGAACATCATCACGATCGAAGATCCCGTCGAGATCACGCAGGAAGGCGTCGGCCAGATCGAGGTCAATCCCAAGATCCAGCTCTCCTTCGCGACCGGACTGCGCGCGATCCTGCGACAGGATCCCAACGTCGTCCTCGTCGGCGAGATCCGCGACAAGGAGACCGCCGATATCGCGATCCAGGCCTCGCTGACCGGTCACCTCGTGCTCTCGACCCTGCATACGAACGATGCCGCGAGCGCCCTCACGCGTCTCGTCGACATGGGCGTCGAACCCTTCCTCGTCGGGTCCTCCCTCGTCGCCGTGCTCGCCCAGAGACTCGTGCGCATCCTGTGCCTCGAATGTCGCGAGGCGTACGTGGCGACCGACGAGGAGCTGCGCGAGATCGGCATCAAACCACCCGGCCGCCCGGTCACCCTCTATCGCGCGCGCGACTGCGCCGCATGCGCGCACACGGGCTACCACGGACGGATGGGCATCTTCGAACTGATGACCATCGACGATGAGATCCGCGCGCTCGTCAGCCAGAACGTCGACTCCAAGTCGATCAAGGCGGCGGCGACACGCAAGGGTATGGGCACGCTCCGAAGCGATGGGGCCCGAAAGGTGCTCGCTGGCTCGACCTCCGTCGCAGAGGTCGTGCGCGCAACGGAAGAAGAAGGCAGCAGCGCCCAGGTCTAGGTGGTGCGACTCGCGAAGGCCGCGAGCGACGCTCGTGATCGACCTCGGAATTGGAGACGACGCGTGCCGGTGTATGCCTACAAGGGCGTGAACCAAGCGGGCAAGCCCACCAAGGGCACGATCAGCGCGGAAGGCGTTCGCGCCGCGCGGTCACAGATGCGCGC
>Ga0315338_1001523_pt1 | contig 28633 bp, 35 predicted proteins | sample ASW8metaG_FD_204518 | JGI IMG/M metagenome (GOLD analysis project Ga0315338, IMG submission 204518) | Ammonia-oxidizing marine archaeal communities from Monterey Bay, California, United States - ASW #8 | ecosystem: Environmental > Aquatic > Marine > Coastal | place: USA: California | collected... | reverse complement strand
TACTCTTACATCTTTACATCCTAATCCTTTATAATAATTTACATCAGATTTATTATGACAATACACCCAATCTGATTCCATTAAAGCATTATAGTAATGAAACTGTTTATCTATCTGATAGTCTTGAAAATACCAATGTGGGCCTTCTTGCATTACTGCTACCTTTTTACATTTACTTCTTATCCAAGTCCAATCAATCTTTTCAGGATTGTTTTTAGGAATTATCACGATACCCAAATCATAATCATTATCTAATCTCTCTTTTGTAGATGGATTCAAACTACACATTGGAGCATCTAATGCCAAACACCACGCTACCTCTGTACGGGCATTTGGAAAATCTCTTGGATATCTTTGGTTATTACCTGTTTCTGAAAAGAATACTGTTTTCATATCACTGCTCTACCTTTCATATCTTCCCAATCTCTATTTTCTCTCACTTTATCATTTGTTTCTACAACTGCCTCTAATACTTCTGTTTCAATACCAAGTTCGTGTGCAACACTTATTAATGCATTTATATCCTTTGGTAAACAATGCCCACCAAATCCACAATCTCCATCAGGTCCTGGTACTCCCAAATGGGTTTTACCTAATCGTTCATCAAGTGTAGCATACTCTACAACTTTATCATAATCAGCCCCTACCTTATCAGATATTTGTTTAATTTCATTAGAGAAAGATACTTTTGTGGCCAAATAAGCATTTGTCATATACTTTACCATCTCTGCTGTTATTGAACCTGTCTTAACAATATGTGCCATTGGAAATACTTTACTATAAACTTGTCGTAAAAGATTAGTTCCTTTTCGTGTCCCACCTAATATAATACGAGTCTGATTTTTAAAATCTTCAATGAAGTTAGCCTCTGTAAGAAATTCGGGATTGAATATAACACTAACACTCTTGAACTTCTTATTTAACCTATCTGTAGTTCCTGGTGGAACTGTAGATTTGATAACTACTATTGGATTACTTTCAGATGAAATAGATATCTCATTTATTTCTGATACAACTTCTTCTACTATATCTGTATGGCAACTTCCATCTTTGTTCATTGGTGTCGGAACACAAACAAATATAACATCACATAACAACACCAAGTCATGTAGATTACAAGTACTCTTATCAGTACTAAACTTATCATAAGTTTCTAACTCATAATAAGATTCAAACCCAACCTTAATTGCGGTTCCTACATAACCTTGTCCTACTATTCCTATTTTCATTCGTACCACTCCTCATAGGTTCTTTTTATCCAATAGTTAGCATCTCTACCCATCTCGTTTGATGGAATTGCATTAAAATGAAATACATAACCACAATTCTCAAATATTAATTTATCCTCAAACCACATTTGTGGATGGATAAACAATAACTGTTTAGAATGTAAATCTTGTACATTATAACAAATAGGTAAATAATCTAATTCTATATTCTGTTGTCTAAGTAAAAAATTAATTATTGTTTGGTCTGTGCCCGCCTTAATAAAAGAAATGGCATTCTGTATATCATGTTCACTTTCTAAATAATAATTTCTCACATACTCAAAAAATTCTTTATGACTTTCATTTACAATCTGAAATCCACAATTAATATAATCCCAAACATTAAACGGAACTTTACCACCAAATAAAAAATTAGAAAATCCATGCATTGACCTTCTAACCCACTCAAAACTACCATTATTTCTAACTACACTATACTTACCACTTGTTTCAGTAAAAAAGTTAGGACAATCAGGATGAACTATTGTGTCTGCATCTACTATTAACACTTGATCATAATCAATATTATTTGCCTCTAATATATCAAACATATAATATCGTTGCCAAGTTATTTTCATTTGTTCTACTGGTAAGAGCAAATCTTCCCACACAACCAATTCACAATCATACTTATCACAAAAATGTTTCCAACTATTAATGGAATAACTATATGATTTATTTCTACCGTCACCTAAATCTATATTAGGAATAAAAACTACATTTTTCTTCTCTGTTTTCATTCTATATCTTTGATCCACATCTACTAAATAAATCTGACCATCAGAAGTTTTGATACAATTTTTAGGAACACAATCATCTTTAATACTTCGTATCTCTCTATAAATTTTATTTCTTTCACAAAACTCTATTAATTTATCTAACCATTTTTTATCTGGCTGAACATGAGTTCCTTTAATATTATCCATCTTTATTGCGAAATACTCTTTTGTATCATCGTGGCATTTTATAATTTCATATGGTCGTGGAGCAAATCCATTTCTAAAAAGTAAATTCTGTATATCAAATAATAAATTTATTTCTTTTTCTTTAAGTTCTTCATCTATAAAAACCTTATAACCATAATTTTTATCTTTACTGCCTAAAAATCTACAAAATCTACCAGTAAAATAATACCTATCTTTAGTAGAAATATCATACTTTTTAGCTCTACATTGTTCTTCGGTTTCAACTATCTTGGTTTCCCAAGTTTCTATAAATTCATATTCATCACCATCAAAATATGTAGGTTCATTCCTTCCACCCAATTTTATTTTAACGGATTTTTCATCAATTGAAATTAATGGAGTCTTAGACCTAAATGGAATTGATAACTCTTTTGGTCTAATATACTCATAATTTCGTTCTTTCATAAATCCATCTAAAATATCAAAAAGAAATTCTTCATCATGTACATTAGATTCATTTATACCCACTTTCATTTTAGGCTCAAATTCTAAAAACTTTTTCTTATAAGTATCTGATAAACCACCTGGTACTTTTTGACATAAACCATGATACATTAAACTATAAAAATGATTAACATCATCCATAATATAAAATCCGTTATGTAAAACTCTATTATCTAATATATCTCTTTCCCATTCTGTACAATAATAATTGTCCCCCATATGTCTAACGTCTACATCAATCTCTACATTATTAATTCTAACTTTATTACATACTTTGTATCCACCATCTTCAACCATAGGTCCTTTTCTGGCCTTACCTCCTGATATAGCCTTAAATAAAAAATAATTATTAGTTAAGATATCTATATCGGCATGTTCATCAAGATGTACTTTATCAGGATAATTATCAAAATTTCTCATAACAACATATTCTAAACCTTCACGAGAATTTAATTCTTCAAAGTAATCTGTTAAATTATTAAAAGTTGGCCTCCACTTATTCCACTCATCATAAATACTTGAATCTCCTGTAACTTCAGAAAATATTTTAAGGTCATCGTGTGTTTCTTCTATATTATCTGTGGCGTGTAAATAATTTCCCCTTCCTTGTCTTAATTCGTGTTTTAACTCAAATAAACCTCTATTAAAATGTTTAAGTTGTCGTGATGTTTGTTTAAATTCATAAATTGGATTTTCATCAAGAACCACAAATACAATCATTGGGTTAGTACCCTTTGATATTGATATAAGATTTTGTATTGGTATTTCAAATCTATAAATAACATTTAATACTTCAAGTCGTTTTTCTTTACCAAACTCTTTATCCAATGGTGGAATAGAAATCTTTCTAATTACCTTAAATCTCTTATTTATGGTATCTTCAACTTCACCAAGATGATCTTCATTCCATAAAATTATTAAATGTAATTCTTCTTTTATCTTTCTCATCTTCTTAAACCTGACCTTATTTCACGCCAACCACCCTGTTTTTTATGTTCAACATAACAACTTCCTACAACTATTGAATGACCAACTCTCTTTTGAACTTCAACATCTTGTTTACCCCAAATATATTCTTGGCCTGGATTAAAAAAATTCCCATCTAAATCAAAATAATTGTTTTGAATGGATTCCTTTGTCATCGCCAAACAAAATCCATTTAGTTCATCTGTAGGTTTACCAGAAATTTCCCAAACTTTTCCATTTGGTTGAATTGCCTTCTGATAATCATTATTTGGATTATTACTTAATGGTCCAAATATAGCATCATCTTTGTGTTCATGAGTTAAAATAGTATCAATGAAATCATTAACAGACTCGTCATATATCTGGTCATCAGAAGTTATGATAACAGCATCATAATCCTCTTTTATAGCCATTTTAATTCCTTCATTCCAAGTATAAGTACATCCACCTTTATATTGGTCATCTACTCTTGTTATAACTAAATTATCTGGTTTATTTTCAACTTCAAATTTATCATCAGATTCGTTATCGAAAGCAAATAATTTGAATGGATATTTGCATGAAGTATATATTGATACTAAATAATCATTAAATAACTCAAACCCATTAGGTCTATGTGTTTTACTTTGATGTAATGCTACTACAAATGCAACTTTTTTATTTTTTATCATAAAACTTTTTTAATTTATTCAAATTCATACTAACATCTAATGGCATGGTATCATAAAACTTTTCATTGGTTGGAACAACATCATCCCGTGATTGTTTTGCCAAATCATACATTGTTTTTAATTCAGTTCCTACATTGTAAATACCTTGTGCATTACCCTCTATCAAATCAATGTATATTTTTGAAACAACATCAATATAATCAAAATTACCAACCTGACTTATCAATCCCTTATCAAACATAAAAGGTCTTGGTTTATGAGTAGCCCTTATAATAAGATAATTATCTAACCGTAATTCAATATATGGTTCTGATATTACTTTGCTATAACTATACCAATTCCCATCATGTATTGGAACATCATCTTCAGAAGCATTCTGTTTAGACTTAGCATAAACATAATCAGTAGAAAACTGAATAAGTTTTGTGTCTTTATCAGTAAGATAATCTACTAAATCGACTACTCCTTTGTAATTTGTATTCCAATTTTCATCTTTACTTTCATCGTATGTATTAGTACACGCAATACAATTAATTAGTTCATCGTACCCAAACATATGGTCTTTGTATGAATTTATATCTCTGAAATCAATGTCATCTTTTTTTCTACTAATAAAATCCCAGCCAGTTTGTTTGACCAATTCCGTTCCTAACCACCCATCACCTAATATGAGTCTACTTTTCATATTCTTCCTCTATAAATTTATTAACCCAATAAACTACATAATCTATATCTTCGTCTGTCATTCCATTGTGACAAGGTAAACTTATTAACTTTACCCATTCTTGTTCTGAAACTGGTAACTTTTTTTCAAACCCCATTAAATAAGGATCGTGTTCAAGTAATTTATAAAGATGTAAAGGTTTAAAATGAACTGAAGTATGTATTTTCTTGTCTGCCAAGTAATTAATCAACTGGTCCCTACCAATACTTGAAAACCCAGTACCATCGGGTGCAAAATTATGTCTCTTTTCAGGCAATCTGGCACAATAATATTGAACTGTATCGGAATATGGTGGTCGTTCTATTACTGTAGATAATTCTTCATTATATCTATGTTGAATATGTCTACGAGTTTTTAAAAATGTCGGTAATTTTTTCAACTGTGATAAACCGAGGGCGGCTATAATATCAATCATATAATATTTGTACCCAAGTTTATCAACTTGGTAATCCCAAGCGTAACCAGGTCGAGTACCACTACTATCTGCTGCTCTACTCCAAGTTGAAGTAACACCAAACCATAACATTTCTCTAATCTTATTTGCTAACTTATCATCATTAAGTGTAATCATTCCACCATCACCAATCGGTAATGTCTTTACTGCCTGAAATGACCATACTGCTACATCACCTTTTGTACCTGCTCCTCCTGTATAACAACTATGTGCACAATCTTCAATAATAAATCCCCCAAATACTTTTCGTATCTCATCTATCGGTGCAGGAATACCTGCCATATTTACAGCTATCAAAACTTCTGAAGTTGGTTTTTTCCATTTCTCTACTTCTTCGGGTGTTATGTTAAGATTTGTCTTATCGACATCCACTATATTAGAAGTACACCCATTCCATAATGGAATTTCTGCAGTTGCTACAAATGATATTGTTGGATTAATAACATCAATTTTATGTCCTTTAAATCCCATTGCCTTCATTACTAAATCTTGACCATGAGAATTACTTGTAACAGCTATTGCATGTTTAGAACCTACAAGTTTTGCAAATTCTTCTTCAAACTCTTGAACTTTAGGTCCCTTTCCCCACCATCCACTTTCTATTACTTCTCTTATAGCCTGAACATCTGATTCATCACCATAAGGTCCTAATACTTTTAGTGGATTTTCTCTTATATTCATAATTCAAAACTCCTATAATCTTCCTTATCTCTATTCTGTGATATCAACCAATCCCTTGCCACCGTAGTGTCCATGTCTACCCATTCTTGAATTTTAGAATTATCACATCCATTATATTTTAAATAAATTTGACAATCACCCCTTTTCATATGAACAGGAACATCAGCATATTTCCACTTTGGTGTACCAGTTCTATCTCCTGGAGTATGATGATGTTTAAATTCTATTTCAGTTCTCCAATTATCATATCCATAATCTAATAATTGTAAATTAATACATGCATTTGGAACTGTCATCATATGTTCATCATATCTTAAATTGTGTTTTCTTATAACATCACCACTAATTACTGTAACTCCATCTGACCAATAAACTTCAAAAGTATCTTTATCTCTCACCTTTAAAGATTCAATGGTATATTCTTTTCGTGGATTGTACTTTCGTTGCTGTCCATGTAATCTAATTCCAAGTGCCCCGCAATTATCAATAGTTTTATAAATTGAAGTCATTTTCTCTAACCACTTTTCTGTTGTGATTACTAAATCATCCTCTTGATATAAAAACCAATCCTCATCAGTCATATATTCCATACCAACATTCATAGCATGTGCAATATGTCCACCTGGTTCTGATTCTGTTTTTGTAATGTTTGGTAATCCAAAATCAAAATTATAATATTCTTCATTTGAATATGTTCCATTTTTTACAATAATAGTTTTTATCTCTAAATTATCATTCAAATATAACTTTTCTAAAACCTCTTTTAACAATGGCAACCTACTGGCTGTAGTAGGTGCAACAACTAAAACCTTTTCTTTCATATCAATAAATATCCATTACTCTGTTCAAAGTTAAATTTTTGTTAGCCAAAAATCAATCATTTCATCCATTAAAGTTTCAAAAGTATATTCTGGTTCCCAGCCAAAAGTTTCTCTAAGTTTTGTGCAATCACCACGAAGATATTTCAACTCTTCTGCTCTCATAAACCTATCATCTTGAGTTACATAATCTTTATAATTTAAATCCAATTTACTAAATACATAATCACACATATCTCCAACTGAATTCGTAACTCCAGTAGCACATACAAAATCATCTGGTTCTGTATGGTTAATTATCATATGCATCGCTCTAACATAATCCTTTGAATGTCCCCAGTCACGATAAGCATCTAAATTACCAAGTGGTAGTTCTTTTTGTAATCCATTTTTAATTCTAACCGCCGACTTAATAACTTTATTAGTTACAAAGTTAGAACCTCGTCTTGGGGATTCGTGATTAAATAGAATACCATTAGATGCAAATAACTTATAAGCATTTCTATAATGTTGTACCATGTTGAACCCAAATACCTTTGTACATCCATAAGGACTTGTAGGATTCATAGGTGTAGTTTCTCTTTGGTATCCATCTTCATCTACTGAACGACCAAACATCTCTGAAGATGATGCTTGATAGAATCTTGCTGTAGGACAATTATTTTTATAGGCCTCTAATACATTTAACAATCCAAGTGCATTTGTTTGTACTGTAAATTGTGGTATGTCCATACTAATTCTAACATGACTTTGTGCAGCTATATTATAAATTTCATCAGGTTGAATAGTTCGTATCAATCTTTCCAACGAACTTACATCAAGTAAATCACCATACTCTGTTTCAACTCCATTACCTACCAAATGGTCAATCCTACTTTCTTGGTGTTCAGCTACAGAATTCCGTCTTACAATCCCATACACTTCATAATCCTTTTCCACCAATAACTCTGCAAGATAACTACCATCTTGTCCTGCTATTCCAGTTATAAAGGCCTTTTTCTTAGTCATCATATAAATTCCTTATGCTCTATACTATTCTGTAAAATATTAGATTTCTCATACAAATCTTCTTTATAATCTTCCCACTCATTAGTATCTAATGTTTGATATTTTTCATAAATATCCCAAACTGCCTTATTACTTTCATGTGGTTTACATAACTGAGTACAATTTGAAAAACACTCAACATTATCTATTTGATTCATAACTTCTTTTCTCTTGTAAATATCATTCCAAATTTCTTTAAATGATTTTTCTTGTAAAGAACCATAACTATATTGTTTATAGCCACGATGATTTGGACAAACATAAACATGACCATCTGCACCAATACAAGGTGATATCTGTGAACCTAAACATTTTTTATAATTCCTACCAAGAATTGATGGATCATCTGCTAAATCATCAAGATGATATCCATTAATCTGATACTTATCCCCTAAAATACTTTTTGCTTCTTCTAATCTTGGTTTTACTTCATCATCCCAAAATTTAACCTCTCGTTGAATTCCACCTTCTCGTTCTTTGTTTACAACCTCTGGTTTATATTGACAATAAGTTAAATCATACTCCTTAAAAGTATTTGCAAAATCAACTATTTCTTTATAGGTATCTGGTGTTATCACCATACCAGTACTAATATCTATTTTTTTACCTTTAGAGTTATTTACCTCAATTAACTTCTGTAAATTAGAATGCATTTTATTCCAATCTTGACCTTTGCCAGGTCTCCGTATCCAATTAAAAGTTTTTTCTGTTCCACAATCTACTGAGAATCTCACCCAAGTCATATTATCAACGAGAGTTTCAAACATATCAAATTTATCCACAAGAGTTCCATTTGTAAACATACCCATTTTTATATCAGAATTTTGACCAACATATTCAATCGCATATTTTAAATTTGGATTTAAAGTTGGTTCTCCCCCACCTGTCCAATTGATTGCTCTTACTTTCATATCAACCAAATCTTTTACTGTATCCATTATCATTTTCTTAGACATAATAGACCGATTAAATGTTTCTAAATTCTTTGATTCGGGTAAATGTATGTACGATGATATACAAAAATAACAACCATGATTACAGGCATTACTCGGATCGAATTCAACTAATACTGGTGATGTATTATTAGTTTCAATGAATTCAATTACTCTATCAACATTGGCAATAACTTTACCTTGTGGATTAAATATATTAGACATAATCAAAAACATCTTTCATTAAATCTGGATAAACAAAAACTTCATCCTTACTTAAAGAATTAACTTTATTATGATATTCTTCATCTCTTATAACACAAGAACCTCGTGCATAATATACACCAGTATACTCTTGTATGGATTTCTTACTATAAACTTGTCCTAACCTTTTCATAAAATTACCATCTTCATTATACCCCTTTGTACCGACATTTTCACACCAAGGAGTCCAATAACCAACAGAACTTAAAACATCGTCTAAAGTATGTCCCAAACGTATCATATCACTTCCACAAGAAATTACATTACCATCTAACATATTTTGTTCAGCGGTTTTATAATGAAAACTAATATCATTAGTGAATCCTCTTTCTAAAATTTCTCTAATCTTACCGTCCCCGCTTCCAATATCAATGTGATATGCCAAAGTTTCTACTACTGAATGTCCACCGCCTTTTAATTCATTATAAATAGAACCAAAATGATTAGGAAGAAACATATTATCATCACATAGATAAGTTATTATATTAGAACGTGCATTCTCTAATGCATAATTTATTCCTATCGCCCCAACATTTTTTACCCATTCATTAGGATTATCCACAAAAATTATTCTTGAATCATCTCTGAAAAAGTTTTCATACACATCCTTAGCCTTTGGACAATGATCTGAAAATACTATTAATTCCCAATCTTCAAATTCTTGAAGTTGTACGGATTTAATTGCTCTTGCAACCAAATCAGGTCTACTATATGTTGGAATGGCCGCTGTAACTTTAGGTATCATTTAAATACATCCATGTCTCGTAAATCAGGCCAATCTTCTAATTCCCAATCTCTTGGTTTAGTTTTAATAGCTTCTGGTAATTTTTCTAATCCTAAACTTGCTGTTTCAGGTGTCATATAATAATGATAACCAATAGTATCAATATTCTGTTCACGCCAAGGTACATTTGGTATTCTACCATCATAGGACATCTGTGTTAGTTTATGAGCGGCATCATAATCATCTGTTAATATCATACCACCTCTACCAAGACTCAAATGTTTTTGAAACTGAAAACTCAAACACATAAGACTATTTGAAATATAACTATTCTCTTTCCATAATACTGCTGCATCTATTATATTTGTTCCACCCAAATAATAATAATCTTCCCATTCTATTTCTTCCCATTCAAATTCAATCCCTATCTTGTGTGCCAAATTTGGAATTGATGGATAAGTATTTGGTGGAACTGTAAATTTCTTTATCTTTTTATATCTTAAACACAATTCTACGGCGTGTGTACAACAATCTACTGCAACTGCATATGGTGAACCATAAAATTTTGCTATTTTTTGTTCAAACTCACTTATTACTTCAAAACTCATAACTCTGTATTCCTTAATAATATGTTTCCAAAATTTCCCATAAAATTATAGATACCCAGCTCCTCAAAATTAGGTAATGTTTCTTTAATCTGATTTGCAGTATAACAATCCTTGTATAACTTTCGGTCATCAACTCCGTTAAATTCTATGTATAAATAATTAACTTTTTCATTTATGGTTTTTTTTCCACCATCTAAAAATTCTTCTTCACCACCATTCACGTCTACCCACATTATATCAATCAAATCGATATCTTTATCTGATATCCAAGTATCCAATTTTGTAGACCTAACCTTATTGAGTTTAAATTGAATATCAGGAAATACTGTTAAATGATTACCCGGTTTCTTTACTGAACCTGACGCACTCCAAGTCTTTTCATAATCATATCGAGTATGTCTACGAGTTTCACTTTCACTCTGATAAAACTCAATTTCTCCATCAACATTGGATAATGCGGTTTCTACTAAATTAATTGGTTTATCTCCAACATATTTCTTAAAAATATCAATAGACCTTTTATCTGCTTCGAATGCATAAATATTTGGACTATCAAATATCTCTAAGAAATCCAAACAATCACTTCCATCAAATGTTCCAACATCAAATATTGTTGGATTTTCTTTACTTATTCTATCTCTGAAATAACTCTTATCAATATCTTTTTCCATCGGGCCTCCAAATTTCATAATCTGATTCTACTCGTACTTGATTCCACTTTGGAAGTCTGATATCATTTTCATTTTTTTTGTGATATCTTCTTCCCCACCATCTATCTGGAACAAATATATCTCCATCTTTTTTACTCAACCAAGCTCCCCACCAACTAAAAGTACTACAAGACATAATAAAATTATCACAATGTGTTATTAAACACAAATCTAAATATTCTGCCTTAATTTCATTATGTCCTTCTACACTAAACTTTGAATAAACAACATCATTCCCCTTTATATTTTCTTTACACCAATCTATGTCATCTGAAATTACTAAGAATATATTATCATCACTTCTAAGTTTCGTTATCATTTTGTTATACCAATTTGCATTTGGTAAAACTAAACATCCACCCAACTGACCATTATGAATATGATCTTCTCCTATCGTATCACCTCGTCTAACATGAATACCAGTTATTGTTTTTCCGTTATATTTTCGTTTCAGTCCATCAATATAATCCTTAGTGGTTTTTTCTATTTCTTTTTTAAACTGAAATTCATTTTTAATTTCATCTTCATACCCTACAAAATATTTATATGAATTAAAAAATCCTTTAATGTTAGTATGATCATTTATATCAAATACATCTGGAATAAACTTAGAATAATTTTTACCATGATTAAACGTTCCATTAAAATGAATTTCAGATTTGGGTAATAACTTACCTGTTACATTAAAACATTCATATATCTGTAAAAACATATAATCCCTTTTATTACCAATTACTGGATTAGGTGAAGAATCTACAATTTTAAAATTATCAGATGGTAATGCAAAATCATATCCATTCTTCTTTGCAACTACATATAAAACACCATATTGAAAAAGTTGATTACAAAGTCTACCATAATGTCCTATATTTTCAAATGTTATCATTAATTAACTCCAAGTATGGATCCTTTCTTCCGTGAAATGTAAAAGGTATAATTCCTTCATTTTCTGGAATTGGTGGGTTATGTAACTCTCGTCCCCATTTGGCTGCCATTTCTATTGATGCAAATTTACATCCGTGTTCTTCATAAATATGTCTATTCTTTACACAAATCCATACATCTTCCCAATATCCAGGTTTATGTTCTCCGTTATTAGTAAATGACTCCCAAGGCAAATTCAATTTAGAGGCCAATTTCATAAGTTTTTGACTCCTCAAAGATATTCCACATCCAACTCTAACTCTATTACCATTCTTATCAAAATAATTATGCTTTATTGTCCATAGTGGACCTATCCAATCATAATTTAAAAAATCATCTCTCCATTGTTCAGGATTAACTATAAACCCATCATACTGAACTAATATAGAATAATCAGTATCAACATATTTAGGTAAATCATATACCGTAATCTTACTAAACTCATCTCCACTATTAATTTGTAGAACTTTTTCTACCTCAATATACTCATGGTCTATATCTTCATGAGTAACAAACTTGACTGCTCCAAAATTAATACCCCTACAAGAATATTCAAGGGCTTTAATAGTTAAATCTATTTTAACAGAAGAAACTGCAATAAGAGTAACATTAGGTAAATCAATCATCTAAAAAAACTTTATCATTTTCTATACCTTTATATGGACCCGTTTTATATTCATAGACTAATGTGTCATCTTCTAATATTAAATAGGTATGACCACCACCTAAAGTTACAGAACAATCGCCATTCTCTAATATGGGCTTGGATAATGTAACTCCGTCTGTATCCATCAAATTACATTCCACACTACCTTTTATTACCACCCAAGATTCTTGGGCTATTGTCTGTTCTTCACCTGGTTTCCAAATATGTTGATGTGGTCTAAATGTATGACCTTCATCCATATTAAGTGCAGACAACTGAATGAATTCCTTTTCTCCTACTACATCTCGTCTATGTCCTTCTTCTATAGTATGAAACTCGTCTGATTTATGGATGATATGTAATAACCTATCTGGTTCTACTTTTGAATATATTAACTCCATATTACTTCTCCTTCAATCCACTCGTAAGTATGTTTAATACCAACTCGTAGTGGTTGTGTCGGACTCCAACCAAGTTCTTCTTTTATCAAAGTATTATCTGAATTTCTACCACGAACTCCAAGTTGTGGTACATCTATATTCTTTATAACAACTTCTTTTTCAGAAATACCTATAATCATTTGTGCAAAATCATTAATAGAAATAACTTCATCTGAACCAATATTAAGTGGTTCTATACAATCTGATTCCATTAATCGTCTAATTCCTTCAACACATTCATCAATATAAAGAAATGAACGAGTTTGTTTTCCGTCTCCATAAACTTCTATTACTCCGTTTGATTCAATAACCTTTCTACACAATGCTGCGGGTGCCTTCTCACGACCACCTTGATATGTTCCTTCTGGTCCGAATATATTATGAAATCTTGCTACTCTCACATCAAAATCATAATTTTTTGCGTAAGCTAAAAATAACCTCTCACTAAATAATTTTTCCCAACCATACTCTGAATCAGGATTTCCAGGATATGCCATATCTTCTCTTAATGCAGGTACATTAATTTCTAATTGATGGTCCTCGGGGTACATACAAGCAGAAGATGAATAAAACACTTTTTTAACCCCAAGTCGTTTCATAGAATCAACTATATTCAAATTAACCATTGCCGAATTATGCATTATATCTGAATCATTTTCACCTGTAAAGATGAAATCAGCTCCACCCATATCAGCTGCCAACTGATATATCTCATCAACTCCATCTACACAAACATCTACAATAGATAAATTTCTTAAATCTCCTTTGATGAACTCGTCTGCTTCTGTTTTACTAAACTCAGGATATTTTAAATCAACACCACGAACCCAATAACCCTCTTTTTTTAATCGTTTTACTAAATGTGAACCAATGAATCCACCTGCTCCACATACTAATGCCTTCTTCATATTATATTCCTTCGTTTCATTTCTTCTATAATACTATTATCAAGATGTCTATCCTCGTTCACAAATTTAAAATCAAAACCTTTACCCCAGTATCTCCGTCTTAACGCTTCAGCGTGATGTATGGCCACTTTATTTTTACATCCTATTAAATGGTGTCCATCTTGTTTTGACTTATTAGAACTAATATTTTCAAACTGCCACGGTGATAACCCATCAAGTAAATATCCACATAAATAATCTCTATTCCAAATTGTCCACTCAGTAGTCATCCTAAATTCTGAATTTTGACTGTATTCAATTATCTCATAATCAGAATCTTCATCATAGAAATTATGTTTTTTTCCCATATGTAATTGAAATATAGAATTAGTTAAACAAACTCTACCAATCTTATCTTCATTCAAATATTGTGATAATTTCTCTATAACATCTAAGTTAACATAATCAAGTATAAACTGATCCTCAATCGTATAAATAAAATGTGAATCATTAATTGATTCAAAAAACTTCCTCATATCCTCACCATAATAAACTGGTCCTCTTTGTACACCAAGAGAAATAAAATTAAAATTTGATGGTAATTCTATCGTGGGTTCTTTATAACCAAGAAAAGTAACTTTCTTATCATTTGACCAAAACTTATTAAATAGGTATGCAAATGGTTGTAAACAATGATGGTATTCATCAGAAGTTGATATATAAATATTTAAATCATTATTCATTAATTATTCCTAAAATATACTCAACTCTTTTTTGTGATGTATGGTAATTCAATAAATGGTCATACCCACTTTCAGATATTTCTTTTATTTTTTCTTTATCATTTAAATACTCTCTAATCTTATACTCAAACTCATTTACACTTTTATACTTTACAATATTTTCACCATCTATAAAATCATATGGAAATTCAATACAATATTCTTGAGTCATAGCCATTGTTTTATTGGCTAAAGTTTCCCATAATCTAGCACAATCATCACCACCACCCCAGGCATTTATACCAATCCAAGATGATGCTAATTTTTCTTTAAATATTTCATATGGAAATCCTTTTTCTACTATAACATTATATCCTTCTTCTCTTAATTTCTTACAAATATTATAAGTTTCTAATCTTAAACCATCATTCATTTGACCATACGAACAAAATACATCATATTTTTTTTCAACGCTCCCATTAAAAAAATTTCTATCAACTGCCCCAAAAAGTAAAGGAATAATCCCTCTATCTACATCTTCATCATAACATTCTCTTTTAAAATACCATTTACTTTTTTCAAACATAGACTCATTAATCCAAGGTTCTCCCCTTCTCAACAATGGATTATGTTTTGAATCTTTAACTTGATTCGGTAACGGATGACCCGTTGATGTCCACTCACTTCCATCAATGAATACAACTTTCTCTAATTGATTTATTTTATCAAGTAAATAATATTTAGGTCCAGGAAAATTTCTTTTCACCTTTCCCCATATTACAAATATATAATCACAATCCTTAGAATGTTCGATTATTTCTTCATCCGAATAAACATCATTTTCTCTTATTCCGTTACCCAAATCTGAAGAATATACATCCACATCATTTTTATACAGCCCTTCAATAATAGTTTCAGCTAAATAATCTAACTTCTGTTTTGGTGGGATAACTACTATCTTCATTGTAATTGTTTTTGTCTCCACCCCTTCATATAATGAAAATATTCATTATCATCGATATCTTCTTGTATGTAATTAAACTTTAAATCGTGTTTCCATGCTACATAATTAAAACTTATTTGATCTCTTCTACTACCATATTTCATCTCAGTCCACCATCCTTCAGAATTAACAATCACATCATCTTCATTGTGCCGTCTAAATACTACAGTTGTTCTTGCCAATCCATTATTTTCAGGGTATCCCTCTTTTCTATATCTATCCACTTGAGAATGTATAATGTTCATATTATCTTTATATTCCTTTTTAGGATTTTGATCACCTAACCATTGAATAAATTTTGCTTCTTCATAAACACATTTTCTAACATTCAAATCACCCGTTACCGTCCTACCACATAATTCATGGTTAAGAATTGCAAGATTACAATCACTCAATAAATTATCAACTAATTCAGATGGATCTTTTTGTATCTTTACATCAACATCAACCCAAATACTTTCATCATACTCTTTCAAATATCTATGTGGTAAGGTTTTATACCTCTTTGCATTTCGGGCACCGTCTGTATATAAAGGTGGAACTAATCTAATATCCCAAATATCTGATTTAAAATCAACATTATCAGTAAATATAACAAAGTCATATCCACTTGGAACTACTTCTGGTTCAAATAAAAAATATTCTAACTTATTCTTATGTGGAAAAGTGGAAGTATATATGACTTTCTTATTCATTTATTTGGAGTATCCCAATCTTCACCAAAATGTCCAACTGGTACTCGTATCTCATCTTCTGGATTATACTTGTGTGTTAAATAATACATCAATATAGAATTTGGTTCAAGTGCCTTATATCCATGATAAACTCCTGGTTTCATCTCAACAATTCTTGGATCTTTATCTGATAAGTAAACAAAATCACAACCATCTTCTGGAGTTGCCATTCCTACTTTAAATGAACCTTTAAGACAAGTCCAATAGTCTGTCTGTATATTATGCTTATGCCAAGCTACTATATGTTTTGTACTGTTAACATAAGAAACATTTATCTGGCCATCTAACACTTCAAATACATCAAACAACCTTTGTGCTCTGTCATCTTCGTGATAATACATATTTTTCTCCTATTAAAAAAATGAAAATATACCTCTGACGTGAGAATTAACCCAGTCATATTTCTTTATAAAAAATCTTATTTGATATAAACTCATCCAAATAAAATTATCATTAATTATTTCAACTGGTTCATCAACCTCAACCAGCATATTTAAATTTCTCTTATTATACAATCTACCACCATCTTCACATAACCAATTACGAAAATGAACTTTGTGTTTTTCTGAATTTACAAAGTAATCTAAATAGTGTGGTGTATATCCTTTATGTGCTGCATTCATATTACTAAGAGTTGCCTGCAGTGTTGGACTAAGTTGTACTAAATTTACATTACCAGGTTCAAATTTAGCTTCAAGTAAATAATGTGGTATTCCATTAAATCGTTTCCTAAGAATTCCTAATATACCACCATCAGTTGGTAATCCACCTTCTAATGGATTCTCTTTTCCAATCTGTTCTATAATTGGCTGACACCAACCACCTGTAGCCTCTCTTGTACTTGATTTAACCTCAACTCCCTTGACAGAAAAAAACTCTCCACTTTCATGAGAAATTTTATCCTCATTGATTATCCATTTTTCACATTCACTTAAAGGTATTTCTTTAACAGTCATACTTGAACTATCCAACTGTTTTTGATACCATTTCTCAACATAACTTATATCGTGAAATGATGACCAGTCTTTTAGAGATTCAAAATGAAACTCCAATATATCATCAGAAAGATTATGTTCCAATCCATTGATAGAATTTAAATAAAGATTAAGTTCATTCTTATACACAATGAACCTCTGGAACATGAGTTATATATTCACCTTTAAATTCTATTTCTTTTTCACGAATATAATCTATAAAATTCCAAGCCCCAAGAAAAGCGTAATCGTATTCTGTTATATCAATATCATTTCTATTCACTACTGGTATATGAGTACCAGGCTGTAATAAATTCTGTTTGTTTGGTGTTGTATCTGTAATACATTGTATCAACGATTCATCTATATCACAATAATTAAATACAATAGAAGATTTACAAGTTGCTCCAATACTCAAAACTTTCTTACCTTCAGATTTAGCCTTATGTAATAATTCCAACAAATCTTCTTTTGATTTTTCAACTCTTGTACCAAAGTCTACATAAGTTTCAAAATGATTAAGACCGAAATCATCCTCTCTTTGTAAATTATCAATTACAGAATCTTCTGGTGGACTATCACTTGTCAATCTTGCAAATATTCTATTAGAACCACCATGAACTTCTAAGTTATCAACTCTAAACAATTCTAAACCATGATTCCTCAAAAGATTGTTAAGTGAAGTTACTGAAAATAAGTGTGGGTGTTCGTCATAAATTTGGTCATATGAGTTTCTTTTTAATACTGATAAACAAGATGGATCTTCAAATACAAAAATACCTCTATCTGTCAAAACATTTGCTGCAGCTTCAAATGTGTCCTCTAAATCGTTTATGTGGGAAATACAATTAGCAGAATAAATCAAATCAAATTTACCATGATTTTCTTCAATAATTTTTGTCAAGTCAGTAGTCCAATATTCGGGATAAGTTTTGTACTTCAATTCTTTATTAGTATACTCTGCAAAATTTCCACATGGTTCAACACAAACAGAATCCTCTTTGTTAAAATTCTTTATGAAAGTACCATCATTAGAACCAATTTCTAATACTTTATCAATTTCAAATTGTTCTTGTAACATATTAGCAGTTTCTTTAAAATGTTCAATCATTGGAACGGACTGTGAAGTCCAATATGGATATTCAGCATCAAATATCTGTTCAGGTGCAACAAATTCTTTCATTGATACTAACTTCGTATCTTCATCAAACACAACTTTTAAATTATAAAAGAATTCATCTTTAAATTGTTCTTCACTAAGGAACTTATTTCCCAATGGTTGTTTACCTAAATCTAAAAATTCCTTTTTCATCTAATTAACTCCAATTTTTCTAAATAATTGTCTTTATTGACATAATGTTCTGATTCTACCACATTTTGATTTAATGGAAAAACTCTCTGAATCTGAAATGCGTCTGAATATCGTGTAATACAATCTAAAATTCCACAATGAGTTCCAATATTAAGTTTTGCTTTACTTCTAATATAAAGTTGTAACCGAGTATCCATATGTCTCATATCTAAACATTTATTAAAACTAAAAGGATATTCATTTGGTCTTTTATGGGTATAATAAAAAAATGGTAAATCACCACATCTTTCTAATAAGGCAGTCATTAACTTTATATTACCTTCCGCATCATAATCCTTACCTGTTACTTTAGATTTGCCCTCGAATCTGCTTGTAATAACTAAAGCACCAAATTCACTATCATCGGCGGCCTCGTGGATGATGGTATCTCCTAACTTCTTCTCCTCATCTGTCCAATAAATTTCAGGGATATAATCTTCCATTTCCTTATCTTCAAACTGCCAAAACTTTAACATCTGTTTGATTAAAGGTATATCTATTTTATCTTTATCATATACTCTATAATGGTCATGAAATATTTCACCTTCAATAGAATCTACAAATCCATCCACATAAGGATTATTATCAAAAACATAATGTACTGTTTTAAAAGGATTATCCCATGTTCCCCAATGGTCTTTCATTTGACCAAACAACTTTTCGAGTAAATTTACACTTGGAACATATACCTTACAATTTGGATACTTCTCTTTCAATAAACGAGGTATTGCAGATATAATTACCCAATCTCCTATTCCGTGAGCAGTTCTCATAACGACAAACTCTTGTTTATCTAAATATTCGTCAGGTATCCGTAATCCCTCAGATTTTTCAAATCCAAGAGTATCAGTTTCCTTAACGGGATATAATTGATTATCTACGATTCGCCAAAATATCACTGTATAACCTATTCTGCTGTTCTTGTTTATCTATTGTCTTGGGATGATATAAACTTAATTCTTCGTGTGGTGGTAAATGTGCGTAAGTTTTACAACCACTAATATGTTCATGAACTGGTTTCACCCACCTTATTTTTTCACTATTACGATACACTCGTGATTGATAATCTGGATAATTTACCCAACCTTTATCACTAACTCTCCACCCCCATTTCATACGATGTTCTTCAGTAAATCCTTCTACTGTATTTACTCGTGGGACCCACACTAAATCCACATCATTCATCTCTAACATCTCTGGTAAAATAGTAACGAGATTCTCATGTGGAATCTCGTCTGCATCTATGTGAAAAATATAATCTCCATCACAATTTTCTATTACTGAATTCTTTTGGGCTGAAAAATCACCATCGAGTTTTCTTTGGTATACTTTAATAGTTTTGGCATGTCCATATTGTTGTGACCATGACTGTAAAACAAATTGTGTATCATCATCTGAAAAATCATCACATATAACTATCTCATCATCTGGTTGTGTTTTATGAATGAGAAATTCTAATAACTTATTTAATTCATCTGCTTCATTATGAACGGTAATCCCGTAACTAATCTTCATCTACTATCCCAAATTTCTTTTTAATACGAGTATCTGTTATTGATATAAAATCATAATTAGTAAGTTCAAATTTCGTTATCTTATTCAACTTAAAAGTTTTATAAATTCCAGGAATTCTTTTTTGAAGTTTTTTTAATTGTTTGTCATATATTACTCTACTACGACCTTCTATTATTAATTGTTGATGTTCGAGTCCACTTTTAAATCCTGTTACTATATCACTTGCCTCTCTAATAAGTTTTCTAACTTCTGCTACAGGAATTTCATCTAAATCTAAACAATGTAAAAGTTGTTTTGCCTTACTACCCGCCTTCGGATAAATGTTTATTCCCAAAACAATATACTTAGTCTTAGTTGCAGTTTCACTTTCATATCTTAACTCATATACACGACCCCGTAGTGCTGAACCAGGTGATATAATTGTTTTCTCACTAACTAATCCTCTATGTGTTTGTAAATATCCCATTATGCATCAGCTGTTATTTTAGTTTTATGTAAATCATTCCCAACAATACCCATTGATTGGCAGGCCTGTAAAAATTCATATTGTCCAAATTGCATTGCATTTTCTACATCAAGCTTTTCAGTATAAAACTTTCCTTCTTCATTAGGAATCGGATAAGATTCTATTTCATCAGGTTCAACTTCAACTACAGATGCCAATCTCCAACCCCAACTATCTACACTTCCTTCTGGATAAATTATTCCAAGTTTACCCATATTAACTACTGATGGATACCAGAATATTTCTCGTTCACCATCAAAATGTTTTAATTCTTCTACAAGTTTAGAAGTACCTTCGATTCTATGTTCTTTATCCTTTGTATAATGTGAACTACTCATAAAACCACAATTAAAACACATATAAGACTTAAATTCTTCTTGAATATCTTCAAAACAAGAATTTTGGTCATAACATATAGGACAATCTATTATACTTTCCATTACTTAACCTTTTTTAATTTTGGTAACTTAATTTTTGGTGCCTCACTAACTGAACCAACCTTTTTTAATTTTGGTAATTTTAAATCAACTACCTGTGGATGTTCTTCAAACTTTGGTAAATGCTGTTCAAGTATTTTTTCAAAATTTTTAGTCATCGAATCTAATGAAAATTTGGTTTTGTTCTTTATTGAAAGTTTCTTTGCCTTAACTGTATATTTACTATAATTATCAAATACATCCTTTAATGTTTTAGAAGCGTAATTATAATTTACTGTATACCATTGTGAACCTTTTACATGCATACTCTTAGGAAATGATTCCTTTTTTACATCATTAAGACTTCCTGGTAATAATACAGCATCAGAATCAAGAAAGTCTATATGTCCACTCCAATTAGGAGCTATTATTGGTTTCTCTGAAAGAGATGCTTCAAGTAATGGACGACCAAATCCCTCTCCGTGAGTAAATGAAACATGAGCCTTTACCTTTGGGTGATTATACAAACCATTCATTTCATCATCTCTTAAATCACCGTGTAAAACATATACATTTGGAAGTTTACCACTAACTGTTTCTCTAATCTGTTTAATCTTTGAAAATACTTCTTCTCTATCTAATATACAAGGTGTTGCCCCTGATGTTTTAAGTACAAGTGCTGGTTGTTTCTTTTGATTCTTAAAAGTTTCTAAGAATGTTTTTATCAACATACCCAAATCTTTTCTATCGTGTCCAAGACTTCCCTGTAACCAATGTCCTACAAACAAAAAACAAAAATCTTCTTTAATACCTTTAAGTTCATCTACTAAATCTTTTGAAAACTCTTTAGTTGGTTTGTATATTTCTGTATCTGTCCCTTCAAATAAAACTTCAATGGGAGTATTACATCTAAGTTCACCAACTTTTTGTTTCTGTTCATTTTGTTTATCGAATATCATTCTAGCCAAAGTGTCTTTAACAAATTTAGCTGGAACTATATTTAAATTCATTCTATTTAAACCCTCAATCCACTCTGGAGGGCAAGCCGTAGTTTCCAATCCCGCCGTAATTCCAATATTATATTTTGCTACGGGCTGAAACTCATTCGGAACTACAATATGAAAATGTATATCTGGCTGTCTTTCCATATTTGGATTGTCTAATAATCTTTCAATTATAGGAACATCGGCTGGGTTATCTTCACTTAATGCATTTTGTGCTGTTGTACCCCAACGCACTGGCCAAATTTTAACATCAAACTTGTCCATAGCAATTAAAGACTTACATATGTCTCTACTATGTGAACCATAACCACTACGGGTGCCTACTGGTGCAGTAACTAAAACTAATGGTTTCATTTATACCTCTTATTTAAATGGTGATTCTAAAAATTTATTAAAACCGTTTATAACTTTTGTCCAAAAAACATCTCCAGGTTCACTTCTCCTACGGTCTGACGTTTTCCGTCTTGGAGTAGTTTTTCTTCCAGCTCGTTTCTTAGTCGTTGTCGTTTTCTTCTTTGCTCTTGGCATTTTATTCTCCTTATACTTTATAAAGTGTAAATCTTTTTCTCGGTGCCCACTTCTCAAATCCCCTATCCATATCATGAAGAAATCGTTCACACATTAATTTTGCTGACATTCCAATTTCTTCTTTTAACATCCACTCTCTACCAATCTCACCAACTCGTTTCCGTTCTTCTAATGGTGTATCATACCATTCTTTAAATCTGTCCGCTACATCATCCCACCTACACCTATCGTCAAAAATATATGGTGTTGGTATTGAACCTTGTACTGAACGATTAGATGGCCAAACTGGTTTTGCCCATTCACCATGAGTAAGGTCTGGATTATCTTTCCACTTTCTATCATCATGTAATGAATGTATCTCGTCATAATCTTCGGGTGTAAGTTCTTTTCCATTTAATGCAAATCCACATTGGTCTTGCATACCACCCGTAACATTTACAACGATTGGTGTTCCTGACATTACTGCTTCTGCTGTTCCCAATCCAAATCCCTCGTTGGATGCCATATTAACTTGAACATCTGCTATATTATAAATAAAATTAAGTTCTTCATCAGTCAACTTTTGATGTGAAAAAATAACATCATAACCTGGACAGAGTTCATCAACTACTGTAGGTAAATCTGTACCGTTGTCATCAACTGGTTGGGTATGCATTATCAATACACACTTGTCTGCCTTCTCTTTTGGTAACATATCACAGAATGTTTTATATGCCAAAATAACATCACTTGGAACTTTTCTACGAATGTTTCTATTGTTCCAAAATACTACAAAGTCTTTTTCTTTATTATGTAAAACTGAATTACGATATCCTTGTAACTTATTCCATGCCTTTACATCCAATTCACCTATCGGATAAAATTTATCTTCTGGAATACCATGTGGAATGTATGTGTTATCCCAATCAGTTCTTGGTTTAGTTACTGCTGCATCTTTGACCATTGCAACCGTCTGTTTGGATATATTCATAATCAAATCACAAGACTCATAGAAGAACTCATTGTATCTTGGCGTTGGTCTATCATCCCATATATTATAATAGAATATAGGAATATTCTGCCTAACTTCATGTTCCATTTGATATAACCAAACCCAAAATCTTGGGTCTGTATAATGCATAATAGCGTCTGGTTTTTCTATACCTATCAATTGTCTAAGTAATTCTTGATTTCCATAACCACTTATTGGATATATTTTAAGATATGCATCTTTTACACCAGTTTGTTCACGAACTGAATCATTCATATCTACAATTTTACCTTCTTCGGGATGTTTAATTGCTCCCCCAACTTGAACCCAATCGTATTTATCTATTGTTCCCAATACAAAATTTTTGGAAACTGTACCAACTCCACTTGACATCCGTAAGTCATCTGAAAGTAACATTATTTTCTTTTTAGACATATAACCCTCTTTATTATAACTATTTTAAAAATTACTACCACTAATTTGCAGATCATCATACTCTACAATAGATTTTTTGTATTTTTCTTCTTTTAAATACCTATCCATTGACCTATTTACTAACTTCTGCAATGTAAATTCTTCGTTTAAAGCTACACTTCTGAATTTCTTATACAGGTCAGTTATAATTCTAACAGATGTAATCTTTGTTTCATCCTTCATATTAATAATCTCCGTATATATGTATATACATATCGAATCAATCCAAAATTACGACTTTTTTCTTCATTTTTTGTGCGTGACTAATCGTATCTAATGTACCATTTGATTTATATCCTTCTGGTATAAACGCTACTAAATAATCACTATATTCTGCAATTTGTTTATTTCTATCAAAAAAATTAACCACATGATAAGATTTTCCATAGTCTTTCCTATCTAAAATACAATGTTGATTATATTGATAATGTCGTGGTGGAAATTCTACATAATTCATATCAAACTCTAATGCAAATTTCTTAGCGTAACCATCAGCCCCCTTTGGTTGACCACCACTTACTACTTCAACATCATTCCCAAACTTTTCTTTTAAATTATAAACGAATTCTTTAACTTTAAGTTTATTCGTATATATACGAGCACCTACTATACCAACTTTTTTCATTTATCTAATCCTCATAGTCATTTCTTTTTTGTTTTCTCTTGGGTGGATGGTCATGTTTTGGTGGTTTTGGTGATGTAACAAATTTTAAACAATCTTTAAATTGTTCTAATCCATTTAATATCCCACCAAGTTTCCATCCACTCTCGTGTTCATATTGAAACCTACAATTATAATACGGATTCTTATCACTAATATGTACAATATTATACCAAGTATATTGTGCAAAATCTGCATCTCTATTTGGTCGTATTGTAGTTTTGTAGTGAAGTAAACTTTCATACTTTTCAAGAAATGATTTTAAATCAGCCGATGTTAATTCTCCTTCATCATACCATAATTGAAGCTTAAAAGTATGTACATTATTAACTTCATTAATTTTATCTATTACCAAATGTTCCAAAGAATCATTCATAAAATCTGAAAGTTTGATTCTTAACGCATAAATTGCTCCACTCATACCTTTACTCCATTCTTATCACACAACTCTGGTTTATCTTTAAAATCACACCACCTACAATTTTTCTTTGAAGGTAGTTTATTATAAATATGGTCATTTCTATATTCCCCATCGTCTGTAAAACAATCATCTATAAAATTTTTAAGTCTTAAATTCACTTTATTTATAGATGGTTTACCATTTGCTGGTGAAAATGTTTGTACTCTTTTTTGTGGAAAATCTGTATTCTCCCACAATTTTCTTTTAACTATAAAATATTCAACTTCTATTCTATCTAATGGTACATCAAATTGTTTAGAATAAAATTGTTTGTATAATAATAATTGGTCTGTTTTATTCTTGTCTGCTTTTTGATATTTGTTCCACCCGTGAGTTGCAGTTTTAATATCAATAATTTTAATACGGTTTCTAACGGTATCTTTAATAATTAAATCAATAAACCCACGAAATTTGATATTCTTATCCATATCATAATCAAGTTCCGTTTCAATACCAAGTAATTCATATCCTCTCTTACTAAAATACATACTTCGTTTTTTCTTGAAAAAATCAATTATCTTTACTCCATCTGAATAAAACTCTACCATTTGGTCTTTGGTACAGAACTTTATTCCACCATTTTCTTTAACAATTTCTAAAAAGTTTATCTTCAATCTATCTTCCAACATCTCATCTAAATAGAGTTGGTCGGCTTCCTTAATACTTTTTGAATACATTACTCTTAGGTACTCTTGAAGAACTTCATGCATGCTTGTACCAAATAAAGTATGTATGTTATCAGTAAACTCTGATAATCTATCTACATAATTAAGTTTCCACATCCAAGGACATTTATCCCATTGTGAAAACTGACTATATGATATTGATTTTTTCTTAGCCATTTAGTTTTTGTATTACCGATTGTTTGGGCAGTGCCCCTACAAACCTATCTACTTCAACTCCGTTTTCTTCAATCACCGTAGTTGGAACTGAACGAACTCCGTATTGAGAGGCTAAAGATTGATTCTTATCTACATCAACAAACTGTATTGAATAACCTTCTCCTGATACTTCGTTCATAACTGGTTTAAATGCTTTACAAGGACCACACCATGTGGCTGTGAAATATTTTGCTGTTTTCATTACTTACCCCACTTTCCATTTTTTACGATTGTTGCCATAATACCATAGTTAGACACATCAAGAAATGCATCTTCCATTGGTTCACCATTTACTGCAGCTTCTCTACCACCCATCAACAAAGTTTTTAGTCGTTGTATTTTATCGTTCATTCTAAACCATAACCCTGTAAGTGATAACTTAACTTCTTCTTCTGTTTGTAATTGTGAACCAACACTTATGTTACCTGGACCATAATCGTGTTGTTTGTGTAAGAACAATTCATATTGTTCTCGTTGTAACCTACGAAACTCTGCTGTCATTTGTGGCCATTCTTCTTCCATCATTGTTACAATATCGCCGTGGTCACCTGTTAAATAAGAATTTACTTCTTTTTTTGTATTTGATTCTTTTATTGCCTTAGGCATAATAATCTCCTTATCTCATACCTGATCTTACGAATAATTAATGTAAAAGTCAAGTGATTTCATCAACTATTCCGTATTCTAAACATTGTTCTGAAGTTAGATATGTATCTTGTTTTGAAACTTCTTCCCAAAACTCTTGGGATTTTTTTGTAACTTCACCTAAAATACGATTTATATTTGTTTGTAATTTTTTCAAGTGGTCTGCTCCTTTTAATACATCAGAAGTTTTACCAACTTCAAATGCTGAACCCTCATGAACCATAACCGTTGAGTTTTGAGTCATTGTTCTTTTACCAGTTCCACATGCTAATATAACTGCGGCCGCTGACATACAGGCTCCAACACAATGAGTATTCACTTTAACTGGTAACGAATTAAAATAATCAATCGTTCCTAACATAGCGTAAACATCACCACCATAGGATGAAATAACTAAATTTACATCTTTCTTTGCCTTAGTATACTGAATAAAATTATCAAACCTTGTCATAACCGAATATAATTGGTCTGTATCTATCTCGTAAGTTAAATACATAGTACTCGTACCTAAATTAATACCCCATTCTAATTGTTTAAATAGTATTTGTGTTTCTGTATCCAATCCTGGCATATCTGCATAATGTACTTTCAATAACCGTTCAAGGTCACGTTGTTCTGACATACTTTCTCCTATTTTCTAAAGACGAATACTGGTTCATATTTATAACCTGCACCCATCACACTTGATAATGTTAATTGTAATGTATCCTCTTGGGCAAAACCCAACTCTTTTGAAATCTTTACTGTTTGTTCTTCTATAAATTTATACTTGGGTGTGTTTGCGATATTGTATAACATATAACCACCTTCTTTTAATCCGTAATAACAATTCTCTATAGTCTTTCTTAAAAACCCATTCACCCACTCATCTTGAGTAGGAAACTTTTTATAACTTTGTGTGGACTCATCGGAATACTTTTCCGTGTCGAAATACGGGGGTGAAGTGAAACATAAATCAAGAGAAGATTTACTTGGAAGATATTCTTCACTCCCTTGTTTATATATATCAACTTTTTTGTTAATATAACCAAATTCTTCGCTCATCTGCAATAAACCTTTATAGGTCTTTGAAGATGGTTCAGTTCCTATGTAATGTTTGGTATTTGATGATGAAAGGAATCCAAGTAGCCGTCCACCCCAACCACAACTCATATCCCATATCACTCCATCTCCACCAAACTTCTCATAAATGAGTTTGGCTGCTGTTGGACGAAAGTTTGATACTGATTGAACTCCAGAATATAACTTCAAAGATTGTCGTAGTCTATTTTCGTGGAACTTGTTTCTCTCTCCATTTGGATCCTCACCTTTATAATGTTTCTGTTCCCAATTCCAACACTTTGTAATAACCGACTTGAATATCTTATCATCATTGAATGCTTGCATCGGTGATGTTCTTGAATGTCCACATTGAACTGACCAAAAGTGTGGAAAGTATGACCAAGCTAATCTCAAACAATGCATAGTTTGGACTATCTGATTGTCAATGAATATTGTATCAACATCAAACTTTTTGAGTTTCCTCATATGTTCGTGTTTTTCATCTTCACGAATTGTGTAGTGTGGGAATCCATGACGCCTGTAATAATCGAATATGACATCTACACCATATTCTCT